>Ga0209371_1000589_pt1 | contig 32598 bp, 28 predicted proteins | sample AgamicAtAmrz_FD_187165 | JGI IMG/M metagenome (GOLD analysis project Ga0209371, IMG submission 187165) | Agave microbial communities from Guanajuato, Mexico - At.Am.rz (SPAdes) (version 2) | ecosystem: Host-associated > Plants > Roots > Rhizosphere | place: Guanajato, Mexico | collected 2012-06-07
CAGGAAAATCGCCGGGAGAATGCCGACCGGCACGGCGACGGCAGCCGCGATGCCGACCATCACGAAGGTGCCCGCCATGGCGTTACCAAAGCCACCGCCGGTCTCGAAACCGGTCGGTGGCAGTTCGGTGAACACTTCCAGGCTGAGGCGCGCGCCGCCACGGGTGATCAGCATGTAGAGCACGGAGAGCAGCGGCACGCTGGCCAGCAATGCCACGAGCCAAGCCATGCCGGTCAGCACCAGGCTACGCAGCGCACGGCCCTCGAAGCGGCGCTGCAGGCTCGGCATTTCGGCGGGAGGAGCAGTCAGGTCAGTCATTATTTATGGCCCCGCTGGGCGTAGACCATCAGCATCGAGCCGATGATGTTGACGATCAGGGTGATCAGCATCAGCACCAGTGCGGCGTACATCAACACCTCGACCTCGCGCGGCCCCGCTTCCGGGAAGTTCAGGGCCAGCAGCGCCGCCAGGGTGTTGGCCGGCGCGAACAGCGACAGGGAAATGTTGTTGGCGTTACCGACCAGCATGGCCAGTGCCATGGTTTCACCCAGGGCGCGGCCAAGGCCCAGCACCAGCGAGCCGAAGATGCCGGTCGCGGCGGACGGCACCATCACCTTGAGAATCGCTTCCCAATGGGTGGTGCCCATGCCGTAGGCGGCCTGCTTGGTCTTCATGGGAACGCTGGAGAGCGCATCCTGGGACACCGCAGCAATGGTCGGCAGGATCATGATCGCCAGCACCAGCGCGGCAGGCAGCAGCCCTGGGCCGCTCAGCGAAGAGCCGAAAAAAGGGATCCAGCTGAGTTCGGCGTGCAACCAGGTGGTCAGCGGCCGGATGGCCGGGATCACCACGTAGATGCCCCACAGGCCGTAGACGACGCTGGGGATGGCCGCCAGCAGCTCGACGATGGTGCGAAACACCGCAGCGAGCTTGGCCGGCAGAAAATCCTGGGTCAGGAAGATGGCCATGCTGATGCCGAAGAAACCAGCGATCAACAGGGCGATAAAGGCGCTGTACAGCGTGCCCCAGATGGCGGGCAGGATGCCGTACTTGTTCTGATTGACATCCCAGACGGTGCCAAACAGTACATCGAATCCATATTCCTGCATGCCGGGAAGCGCTTTGCTCCCGACTTCGAATACCAGAGCGAAGACCACGGCCAGAATCAGAACCACGCCTACTCGGGCGAGGGCGCGGAAGGTGCGGTCGACCAGAAAATCCTTCTTGGAAGGCGGCCGACAAGCAGAATCAGGATTGTCTGGTACAAGGAAAGGGCTGGTCATTGGCTAATTCCGACGCAATTGCAGGCCCTTTGCGGCATCTACCGCAAGGGGCCTGACGAGCATTACTGGATGTTGGCAGACGCTTTGCGAACCTGGTCGATGACCGATTGCGGCAGCGGGATGTAGCCCATCGAGTCGGCGATCTTCTGACCTTCGGTCAGGCTGTACTCGACCATGTCACGCAGGGCCTTGGCCTTGGCCGGGTTGCCATTGTCCTTGCGGAAGATCATCCAGGTGTAGGTGGTGATCGGGTAGGACTTGGCACCGTCCGGGTCCGGCAGCCAGGCCACCAGGTTTTCCGGCATCTTCACGGCGGCGAGCGCCTCGGCACCGCTTTCGGCGTTCGGCACTACGTATTCACCGGCCTTGTTCTCCAGCACGGCGAAGTCGACCTTGGCCAGTTTGGCGAAACCGTACTCGATGTAGCCGATGGAACCGGGCGTCTGGCGAACGGTAGCGGTCACGCCATCGTTTTTCGGCGACTTGATGAACTTGTCGCTGGCAGGCCAGTTGACGGTGTTGCCTTCGCCCAGCTGCTTGTTGAATTCGCCGTTGATGGCCGACAGGTGCTTGGTGAATACGGCGGTGGTGCCGCTGGAGTCAGCGCGTACGACGACGGTGATCGGCAGATCGGGCAGTTCCAGGTCGGGGTTGGCGGCAACGATCTGCGGATCGTTCCACTGGGTGATCTTGCCCAGGAAGATGTTCGAGTAGACGTCACGGGGCAGTTTGACGCCCTTCGGGTTGCCCGGCAGGTTGTAGGCCAGAACGATTTCGCCCGCGGTCATCGGCAGCATTTGCACGCCTTCGGGCACCTTGGCGATATCTTCCTCCTTCATCGCCGAGTCACTGGCGGCGAAATCGACGGTCTTGTTCAGAAAATCCTGTACACCGGCACCGCTACCCTTGGATTGGTAGTCGACGGTAACGCCGGGCGTGTTCTTGCTGAAATCCTTGAACCAAGTCAGGTAGATCGGCGCAGGGAAGCTTGCACCGGAGCCGGTCAGTCGCAGATTTTCCGCGGCAAAAGACACCGAGGTGGCACAAAGAGAAACCGTAAAGGCGATGGCGGCAGACTTGATTAGCTTTTTCATCAGGGGACTCCTTGTGAGCGGGAGCCCGCACTTTGCATCAATCTCATGAACTTTTTGTGACAGATACTGGCTGATCGCCCGCACCCGGGTTTTCAGCGCGCAAAAAAGCCCCTGGAGCATGGCCAACCGCTGTCCAGGCGGGCCGCGCAGCGGCATTCAATACTGGTCGTGAGCAGGTAACAAATTATGGCGCTTACCGCATCACCGAGGCGCCCGCGCAGATGGTAGAGGCGGATGGCGAGAGAATGCGCGACTCGACTGCTCAGCCAGATGCCCTGTGAGGATTTCGGCATTCGATAGTGAACTGGCGTAGCGGCTGCGCGGCGAGGACTGTTTGCGCAGTGCGACGCGCACCAGCTGGCCCGCGCCGGTATCGAACGCGAAAAGGCGTCATGCGAGCATGAAAAAGCCCCGCCTAGGCGGGGCTTTTCGAGCCTGCTGACCGAGGTCAGGCGGTAGCGCGGTAGCTGCCATCGCGGCCGCGACGGGCCCACATCATCTTGGCAGCGGTCGGGTTGATCGGCGCGCCGGTAAAGGTCGGCAGGCTGCGATCGATCCACTGGGCGCCCTGCCCCTTCCAGTTGATTTCGCCACTGATCAGTTTGCTGTCACGCATGATCTCGTGCAACAGCGCCTGCACGCGGGTCTCGCAGAAAACGGTCTGGCGGTCGATCGCCTTCACGAACGCAACTTCACCATCCTTGCGCAACGTCATCAGCAACATCCCGTCGGGGCGCTTCTTGAAATCGATGGCGTAGTCCGGGAGGTTTTCGATCAGGTGCTGGATGGCGTATTGCATGGCTCGTACCCTCTGAGTGGTGTTCCTTCGTCGAGAGGGATATTGCAGACTGCATGCCAGCTATTGGAAAAATCTAAGTCATTGATTTAAAAGGGCTATTTACAGACAAAAAATAATTGAACTATGCATCCTGCACGGTAACCGGATTCTGGTCGTGCAAGATGCAATACTGAGAGCGAGGGGGATTATTCTATAGAGCGGTAATTGCCCTGGAAGTGCCCTGCCACCCGACACAAGGTAGTCCCATGGCCCAGCCCACCCTGATCATCATCGACATGCAGCGCGGCATGCTCGAGCCGGCCGCCGGCCTGCGTAACAAACCCGACGCCCCGGCGCGCATCGGCGAACTGCTGCAGGCCTGGCGCCTGGCAGGCGCACCGGTGGTGCATGTCCGCCATATCTCCCGGTCGGCAGACTCGTTGTTCGCGCCGGGCCAGGCCGGTGTGGAATTCCAGCCGGCGCTGCAGCCCTTGCCCCGGGAACATGTGGTCGAGAAGAACGTGCCCGATGCCTTCACCCACTCCGGCCTGGAACGCTGGCTACGGGTACGCGGCCTCGAGGCCGTGGTGATCGTCGGGGTCAGCACCAACAATTCCGTGGAAGCGACGGCACGCTCGGCGGGCAACCTGGGTTTCACCACCCACGTGGTCGCCGATGGTTGCTTTACCTTCGCCAAGGCGGACTACCACGGCGTGCTGCGCAGCGCTGACGAGGTGCATGCCATGGCCCTGGCCAACCTGCAGGACGAATACGCCCAGGTAATCGAAAGCCGCGCAGCGTTGGCCTTACTGAAGGCCGGCATGGGAAAGGAGTGAGGCGGCCAGGGCGGCCGCCTCGGCAGGTGCGGGATCAGAAGCGCGGTTTCAGCGCCTTCCAGCTCGGGTCGTACTTCTGCATCTGGGTCACGTCGTTGCGCGAGCGGATGCCGCAGGTCAGGTACTGGTCGTTGAGCTTGGCCAACTGCTCGTAGTCCAGCTCGACGCCCAAACCCGGTGCCCGGGTCAGCGCCACGCAGCCATCGACGATAGGCAGCTTGCCGCCCTTGATCACTTCCTCGTCCGGCTCCTGCCATGGGTAATGGGTGTCGCAGGCGTAGGACAGGTTGGGCACCGCGGCCGCCACGTGGGTCATGGCCATCAGGCTGATACCCAGGTGCGAGTTGGAGTGCATCGACACGCCCAGGCCGAAGGTGTCGCACATGCGCGCCAGGATCTGCGTGTCGCGCAGGCCGCCCCAGTAATGGTGGTCGGCGAGCACGATCTGTACGCTGCCCAGCGCCACGCTGCGGCGGAACTCGTCGAAGTCGGTGACCACCATGTTGGTGGCCAGCGGGATGCCGGTGCGCTTGTGCACCTCGGCCATGCCCTCCAGGCCCGGGCACGGGTCCTCGTAGTATTCCAGGTCATCGCCAAGCAGCTCGGCCATGCGCAGCGAGGTCTCCACCGACCAGTTGCCGTTCGGGTCGATACGCAGCGGCGCCTCCGGGAAGGCCTGGCGCAGCGCCTTGATGCACGCCACTTCGTGCTCGGGACCGAGCAAGGTGCCGGCCTTGAGCTTGATGCTCTTGAAGCCGTTCTCCTCGATCATGGTGCGCGCCTGGGCGACCATCTGCTCGGGGCTGATGCCCTCGCCCCAGCGATCCGGCTTGTAGGGCGAGCCCAGGTGCTCGGCGTACTTGAGAAACAGGTAGGCGCTGAACGGTACGCGATCGCGCACCGCGCCGCCGAGCAGATCCACCAGCGGCATGCCCAGCGAGCGTGCCTGCAGGTCGAGAAAGGCCACCTCGAAGGCCGAGTAGGCATTGGCCACCTGCTTGCTCGGGTGCGAGCCCGGCGCCAGCTCGGCGCCCGCGGTGCCCGGCTTGAGCGCGGCAACGGTCTTCACTACCCGGGCACGCAGGCCATTGAGGTCGAAGGGGTCGAGGCCGACCAGCGAATCCTGCATGGCCTGCAGCACGCTGAGCACCGGCGCGTCACCGTAACTCTCGCCCAGGCCGATAAAGCCGTTGTCGCTTTCCACTTCGATGATCGAGCGCAGCGCGTAGGGTTCGTGGATGCCGCTGGCGTTGAGCAGCGGTGCGTCACGAAACGCAATCGGCGTTACGCGTACGTTTTTGATCTTCATGATTGAAACTCCTTGAATCGCAAGTTTGCTGCGCCGGCCATGCCGGCGCTGGTACTTCTCTTAGGGCCTTTTCACGATCTTTTTTAAGTTCGCAGGAAAGCAAAATCGGACGGTCATGACGTAGGGTGGACAACGCTCTTTTTGTCCACCACTGCGATCGCAGAGCGGTGGACGGATGAAGCGTCGTCCACCCTACGGCTGGCCCGGCCAGCGTCTGTGCATGTCAGGCGGGCGTCACGGCTGGCTTGGGGCTCACGCCATTGCCGTTGCCCTTGGCGCCCTTGCTGGTCTTGGTCATGAACACCAGGATGCCGGCGACCAGGGAGACCACCGCCAGGCCGATCAGGCCACCCTCGATGGATCCGGTGTGCTGCTCGAGATAGCCGAAGGTGGCCGGTGCCACGAAGCCGCCCAGGCTGCCCACCGAGTTGATCAGGGCGATCACCGCCGCGGCGATGCGCGCATCCAGGTAGGCCTGGGGAATCGGCCAGAACAGCGAGGACGCCGCCTTGAAGCCGATCGCCGCGAAGCAGATGGCGACGAAGGAGAACACCGGCCCACCGGTAGTCGACATGAACAGCCCGAACGCCGCGATGATGAATGCCGCCGAGGCCCAGGCCTGCTGCCACTTGTAGCGCGAGGCCAGGGCCGCGAAGGCGTACATGGCCACTACCGAGATGATCCAGGGGATGGAGTTGAACAGGCCGATCTCGAAGTCGCCCAGCCCGCCCATGGAGCGGATGATGCTCGGCAGCCAGAAGGTGCAACCATAGATGGTCAGCGAGATGGAGAAGTACAGGAAGCAGAACAGCATGATCTGCGGGTCACGCAGCAGCTTGAAGGCCGAGTGCTTGACCGCGCCGGTCTCCCCCGCCGCCAGTTGGCGCTGGCGCTGCTCTTCGTCGATGCAGTCGGTCAGTGCCTGGCTTTCCTCGCGGGTCAGCCACTTGGCGTCCTTGGGCAGCGAGTCCAGCCAGAACCACACGAAGCCGCACAGCACCACCGAGAACATGCCCTCGATGAAGAACATCCACTGCCAGCCCTTCATGCCCAGGCCGTCGATCTGCAGCAGTGCCCCGGAGAGCGGCCCGGAGATGATCGAGGCGATCGCCGAGCCGCTGAGGAAGATGGCCATGGCCTTGCCGCGTTCGCCGGCCGGCAGCCACTTGGTGAAGTAGTACACCACGCCCGGAAAGAACCCGGCCTCGGCGACGCCGAGCAAGAAGCGCAGGATGTAGAACCAGGTTTCATTGGGCACGAAGGCCATCGCGGTGGCGACGATGCCCCAGGTGAACATGATGCGGGTCAGCCACACCTTGGCGCCGTAGCGCTGCAGCAGCATATTCGAGGGCACTTCGAACAGCGCGTAGCCGATGAAGAACAGGCCGGCACCCAAGCCATAGGCGGCGGCGCCGATACCCAGGTCGGTTTCCAGGTGGCTGCGCACGAAGCCGATGTTCACCCGGTCGATGTAGTTGACGATGAACATGACCACGAACAGCGGCAATACGTGGCGTTTCACTTTCGAGACCGCGCGGGCGACAACCTGCGGGTCGGCTGAACCTTGGACGTTATTCAATTGGGGCGACTCCCGATCATTGTTTTTGTGGGATACGCCGATCATGTACGCGGGCATTGATCCCGTCTAATCTAGTTTGGCATTCGATTGATACCCGGATTAGATCAATGTTCGAACTCGCCCAGCTACGCTGCTTCACCACCGTCGCCACCGAACTCAACTTTCGCCGCGCCGCCGAACGGCTGAACATGACCCAGCCGCCCCTGAGCCGGCAGATTCAGCTGCTCGAACACAGCCTGGGCGTCGAGCTGTTCACCCGCAGCACCCGCAGCGTCGCGCTCACCGCCGCCGGCCGGGCGTTCTTCATCGAAGCCCAGAACCTGCTGGAACGCGCCCACCAGGCCGCCAGCTCGGCGCGGCGCTTCGCGGCCGGCGATATCGGCTCGGTGAGCATCAGCTTCGTGGGCAGTGCGGTGTACGAATTCCTGCCCCGGGTGATCGCCGAGGCGCGCCTCAATCAGCCCCAGGTGAAGATTTCCCTGAGCGAGATGAACACCCACCAGCAGCACGAGGCGCTGCGCACCCGGCGCATCGACCTGGGCATCGTGCGCCAGCCGCTGCTGCAGGCCGGCTACGATAACGAGTGTCTGGTGCGCGAACCCTTCGTGCTGGCCATTCCCAGCGGCCATCCACTGGCCGCCGCCGACCAGGTGGGCGTCGGGGATCTGGATGGCGCGCCCTTCCTGATGTACTCCCACGCCGCCTACCCGCCCTTCAACGAACTGCTGACCGGCATGTTCCGCTCCGCGGGTGTGGCACCGGAATACGTGCAGTGGCTGGGCTCGTCGCTGACCATCCTGGCCCTGGTCAACGCCGGCATGGGCCTGGCCCTGGTGCCGCGCTGCGCCACCAACGTGGTGTTCATGGACGTGAGCTTTCGCGAGATCGACCTCAGCGCAGGCATCCAGAGCGAGCTGCACCTGACCTGGCGCAGCAACAACGACAACCCGGCCTGCCTGATGCTGCTCGAGGCGATCCGCGCTGCGGTAGCGGCGGACATGCATTGAAGGCCGATAGCGCCGCAGCCTGCGCTTGGCCGCGGCGCTATCGCGGATGATTCCACACCAGGTATGAACGCCGGGATCGGGCTTCGCTGCGCTGAATGTCCGCCTCGATTTGTCTCGGTTTCAGTTCAGCCGCGCCGCCATTTCGTCGACGCGCCAGTCGAGCACCAGCATGTGTCCGGGGTAATGGGAAAACACATAGGGCGCGCCCAGCGCCGGCAGCACCAGCTGTGGCGTCACCCCGCAGGCCCAGAACACCGGCACGCTGTCGGCGTCCATGGGCGGCAGCACACCGAAGTCCGGCGTGGTGAGGTCGGCGATGCCCAGCCTGGCCGGGTCACCGACGTGCACCGGCGCTCCGTGGCCGGTCGGGTAGCGCGCCGTCACTTCCACGGCCAGCGCCACCTTGCCGGCTGGCACCGGGCGCATGCTGACCACCAGCGGCCCGGACAGGCCGCCGGCCTCGCGGCACGGCAAGGTGGTGCGATACACCGCTGGCGCCGCGCCGGAAACCGGGATGCCGGCGCGGCGCAGCGGCGCATCGAAGGTGTGGCTGCAACCGAGCAGAAAGCCCACGGCGTCGTCCTGCCAATAGGCATTCAGGTCGGTGGGTTCGTCGACCAGCACGCCCTGCTTCCAGACCCGGTAACGCGGCAGCATGCTGCGCAGGTCGATGGGCCCATCGCGGCCATCGACGAATGGGCTACCCGGCTCGGTAACGGCGATCAGCGGGCAGCTCTTCGGGTTGCGCGTGCAGAACAGCAGAAAGTCGTAGGCATGGGCACGCGGCACCACCGCCAGGTTGGCCTGCTGATAATCGTCGAGCACACCCGAGGTGGGGCGTACCCACTCGTCACGGGCGATCAGCTCGCGCAATCGGTGCGGCGTGCTCGGTACTGCGGCAGCGTCCAGAGTCATCGCGACAGCTCCGTGTGGGCGGTTTCGCGCAGGGTCAGCAGCGCCAGCAGTGCACAGAACGCCGCGCCGGCCATGAAGATGCCGGGGGTCAGCAGGAAATCGGTCCTGGCGATGATCCAGGTCACTACATAGGGTGTGAGGCCGCCGCCGAGGATCGCGCCGATATTGAAGCTGATCGCCATCGCCGTGTAGCGCACCCGGGTCGGGAACTGCTCGGCGTAGGTCGGGTAGCCCACCGACTGGATGATCGGCATCGGCAGCGTGGCGATGAACATGGCCAGGGCGGCGATCCACAGCGAGCCGCTGTCCATCAGCAGCATCATCGGGATGACCAGGGTGATGTAGCCGACGAAGCCGATGGTCAGTACCTTGCGACGGCCCAGGCGGTCGGAGAGCCCACCCCAGAACGGCATCATTGCCGCCATGCACAGGCTGATGCAGGCGATTACCCAGAATACCTTGGACTTGTCGAAGCCCAGGTAGGTGGTCAGGTAGACGTTCATGAACACCAGGCCGATCCAGTAACCGGCGTTCTGCCCGAAGGTCAGCAGGATCACCCGGCCCACCGGGCCCAGTTGCGTGCTCAGCACTTCCCTGATCGGCGCCTTGGGTGGCTGTTGCTTCTCGAGAAACGCCTTGAACTCGGGGGTCTCCTCGACGTTATGCCGCATCTTGCAGGAGATAAGCACCAGTGGAATGGCCAGCAGGAAGGGCACGCGCCAGCCCCACTCACGCAGCTGTTCATCGCTGAGCAGGCCGGTGGTGGTGGCGCAGACGATGGCCGCCAGCCCGCCGCCCAGCGCCACGCCAACCGGGGTGAAGGCGCCGAAGAAACCGCGTCGCCCGGTCGGCGAGGACTCGGCGACGAAGGCCGCCGCACCGATCACTTCGGCACCCGCGAAGAACCCCTGGGTCAGGCGCATCAGCACCAGCAGGATCGGCGCGATGATGCCGACCTGAGCCGCGGTCGGCAGCAGGCCGATCGCCGCCGTCGCCATGCCCATGCCGATCACCGTGGTGAGCAGCACCTTGCGCCGGCCGATCCGGTCGCCAAGGCGACCGAGCAACACCCCGCCCAGCGGCCGGATCAGAAACGAGCTGCCGAATACCGCCAGGGCGGCGAGCAAGGAAGCGGTCGGGTTGTCACCGGGGAAGAACAGCGGGCCGATGATCACGGCCATATAGCCGTACACACCGAATTCGTAATACTCGACCGCGGTACCCGTTGCCGAAGCGGTGGCGGCACGTTTGGCGACCGAGGAAGCTTTTTGCGGGGCGGCCGAAGCCGTTCCCGAATATTCAGGACTGAGCACGCGAGACATATCTCACCTTTATGTCGATTTATGGAGGCAGTGTTGGCCAGTCGGGCTGGCTGTTTCTTGTCGTCCGTAACGCAGCGCGGCGGCTGCGGTCACGGCCCTCTTGCTTTTATTGGCTTGGTGAATCCCGGCAGTGATAGGGGGTGTCGCGGCCCGTCTCCAGGGGGCGTGGGGGTGTGACTGACGCGGCGGCGTTGTTGTTGTTACCCGGGCCGCGTCATGGCGTGTTCGTGCAGGGCGCCTGCAACAGCACGCCCTGTTCCTCCAGTGCCTGACGAATCGCCCGGGCGAACTGCGCCGCGCCGGGCTGATCGCCATGGATACAGACGCTGTCCGCCCGCACGGGCACCCAGGTGCCCTGCTGGCTGCGCACCCTGCCCTCGTGGAGCATCGTCAATATCTGCGTGGTGGCGACGTCGGGGTCGTCGATCATCGCGCCGGGCGTACCCCGGCGGGCCACGGTCTCTCCCATGGTCGGCGCATCGCCGGCGTGAAAGCCGCAGGCGATGTTCGCCGAGGTGATGTATGGCAGTACCTCGGCGTCGCTGCCAGCCGAATAAAGCCCGAAGCTCTCGCCCAGGTCGCTGTTGAAATCAACCTGCATGGGCGGCCTCCAGTTCGGCGAACAGCGCGCTGCGCGCCAGGCTCAGTTGTTGGGCCCGATCCAGGCTGACCTGCTCGAAGCGGACTTCGTCACCGGGCAGCTTCTGCGCCAGGCGTGGCAGATCGACGCTGATCACGCTGGCGATTTTCGGGTAGCCGCCAGTGGTCTGCCGATCGGCCATCAGCACGATGGGCTGGCCACTGGGCGGCACCTGGATGGTGCCGAACGCGACCGCCTCGGACAGCAGGTTGGCCGGTTCGATCAACTCGATGGGCTCGCCCTTGAGGCGATAGCCCATGCGCTCCGAATCGTTTTCGATGCGGTAGGCGGTGGACAGGAAACGCACCTGGGCGGCGGCCTGAAAAAGCCCCCACTCGCGACCGGCGACAATGCGGATCGGTCCATCCGCGTAGCCCAGCAGGGCCGCTTCACGGGGTAGAAGCACCCGCGGCGGATTGGCGAAGTTGCAAGCGATGCCGATCACATCGTCACGGCGCAACGCCCGGCCGGCAAACCCACCATAGGCGCCACGCCCATAGGTGCTGGTGCTGCCCAGTATGGCCGGCAGTCGATAACCGTCGCGCACCGCCAGGTAGGCCCGGGCGCCGCTGACCCGCTTGCCGAAGGCCAGGACGGTGCCCGGGCGCACACGCACGGCGCGCAGGGGCTCGAGGGGTTGGCCATCCAGTGTCGCCCGCAGATCGGCCCCGGCGAGCGCAATCACGGTACCGGACTGAAAGACCAGTTCCGGGCCCTGCAGGGTGATTTCCAGGGTGGCCTGCTCGGCCACGTTGCCCACCAGCAGGTTGGCCAGGCGGTGGGCGTTCTCGTCCATCACGCCGTTGGCCGGCACGCCAAGGTGCTGATACCCGCTGCGGCCCAGGTCCTGAAAGGTGCAGGCCAGACCAGGCTTGAGTACACGAAGCGTCATGGGCGCACCTCTAGAGCCTGGAACTGTTCGGCGTCGATTGCGACGAAACGCACCCGGTCGCCGGCCTGCAGCAGGCAGGGCGAGGCGTTGGCGAGGTCGAACACGTCGAGCGGCGTGCGGCCGATCAGGTTCCAGCCCCCGGGCAAATCCGCGGGATAGATGACGCTCTGCCGGTTCGCCACGCCGATGCTGCCCTTGGCCACCAGGGTGCGTGGCGTGCTGCGGCGCGGTATGGCGAGGCGCCCGTCGAACTCGCCGATATAGGCATGGCCGGGCGCGAAGCCGAGCATCAGCACGTCCACGGTTGTGCGGGTGTGCAGCTCGATCACTTCATGGGGCGTCAGGCCGCAGGCGCGGGCCACCTCATCGAGATCGGGGCCATGCTCGCCGCCATAGCACACCGGTATGGTGATGTCCCGCGAGGTGCTCTGCCCCGCCCCGATCTCCAGGCTGCCGAGCAATGCTTCCAGCTGGCGAGTCAGGCTGCGATACGGCAGTTCCGCCGCCTGGCAGTGCACGCGCTCGGCGCGGTAATGCAGGCCAATGGACACCATGCCCGGCACGACGTCGGTGATGCCCACCAGCGAGCCGCGGCGGCGCTGCGCCTCGATCTGCCGGGCAACGGCGGCTGCATGGCGGTTGGCCGCGAGGCTGAATTGTGCGGCGAACTGGATGATCAGGCAGGCATCGCCGCTAGGGACGATCTGCCAGGCATGCAGTGCCTGATGGATAACGGAGGAATCAACGGTTGCTGGCTGGCCCATGGCGTCTTCATCGTCTTTGGCAGAGGAAATGAAGCGCTCGACGGATACACCTCCCTGCCACGGGCCAGCGGACTGACAAATAAAATCGATCATTATCGATTGTTATTCTCATCAAGCCAGGCCCACGGAAGGGATATGCCGCAAAGCATTTTTTGTCGAGCCGCCACTCTGTGTTGGCGGTCTGCGTTAGCGCATTACTTGGCGAACAACTGACTCATGTCCTTGAACGCCTTGAACTCCAGGGCGTTGCCGCACGGGTCGAAGAGGAACATGGTGGCCTGCTCGCCGACCTGGCCCTTAAAGCGCACGTAGGGCTCGATCACGAACTGGGTGTCACGGGCGCGCAGGCGGTCGGCCAGGGCTTCCCACTCCTCCCAGTGCAGGATGATGCCGAAGTGCGGCACCGGCACGTTGTGGCCGTCGACGGCGTTGGTGTGAGCGGATTCCTGAGAAGCGGTTTTCGGGTGCTCGTGGATCACCAGTTGGTGGCCGTAGAAATCGAAATCGACCCAGTGATCGGAGGAACGGCCTTCAGGCAGGCCGAACACCTCACCATAGAACGCGCGCGCAGCGGCCAGATTGTAAACGGGAATAGCGAGGTGGAAAGGAGAAAGGCTCACGGTGGGTCATCCTGTGCGGTGTTTTTTCATATGGTGCAGCTTGTCGCCAGTGCAGAAAAGCGCATATCTTTTGATTCGAGCTCAAATAATTTCGATCAATAGCTACCGAAATCACCCCCATGCTTCGTGAACTGAAAACCTTTCTGACCGTGGTCCGCTGCGGCACCTTCGCCGCCGCCGGCAAGCAGATCGGCCTGACCCAGTCGGCGGTCAGTGCGCAGATCCGAAACCTCGAGGACGCCGTCGGCCAGTCGCTGTTCGACCGTACCGGGCGCACCGCCATCCTCAACCAGGCCGGGGCCCGGGCGGTACCGCTGGCGGAAAAGATTCTCGAGCAATTCAGCTTGATGAGCACCCCCGAGCGTCTCGAGGATTACCGTGGTGAACTGCGCATCGGCGCCATCGGCACCGTACAGTCGTGCCTGATGCCGGCGATGCTGCTGAAGCTGCGCGAACAGGCACCGGGCATCGAGACCAAGCTGGTGCCCGGCGTCTCGCTGGACCTGCTCAACCAGGTGGACAGTGGCGAAATCGACCTGGCGATCATCATCCGCCCGCCCTTCCAGCTACCCAAGGAACTGGAACTCGAGCTGGTGCGCAGCGAACCCTTCGTGCTGGTGGCGCCTACCGACATGGACGCGCAAGAGCCCTTGAAAATGCTGACCGAGCATCCGTTCATACGCTACGACCGCAGCTCGTTCGGCGGCCGCCTGGTCACCCAGTTCATGCGCAAGCAACATATCCAGCCCCGCCAGGTGCTGGAACTGGACGAGCTGGATGCCATCGTCAAGATGGTCGAAAGCGGCCTGGGCATCGCGCTGATTCCAGAGGCCGGCCTATGGGTCGAAAACCAGCCCAGGGTGCAAATCATCGACCTTGGCGACAAGGTGTTCTATCGCGACCTGGTGCTGATTTCCCGCTACGGCTCACGGCAGTCACCGGCCCAGAAACTGTTTCGCGAATGCGTGATGGAGCAGGTTTGAATACACCAGCCAGGGGTGGCGGCAACGTGGCGATACCGGCCGGTCGTTCCCGTAGGGTGGATGACGCTTTTTTCATCCACCATTGCGATCCCGTGGTGGTGGACGGGTCGGGCCGCGTAGGTGAAGCGTCGTCCACCCTACGAAAGGCGGCTTTTGTTTTCTAGCGACCGCATCTAAACCTCACGAACGTCACCGAAAGCCTCAGATCCACTGATCGTTGCGCTTGCGGCGCACCCGCAGCATGGTCGGCAGGATCAGCCCGAGCAGCAGGCCGGCGCCGGCGATGCTGCCACCGTAGACCATGTAGCGCATCAGCACCTGCTTCTGCTCGTCGCCTAGCTGGGCCTGGGCCTCGCGCAGCTCCGAGCGAGCCTGGTTGAGTTCGATGTCCAGGGCGCTGCGGCTGGCTTCGAGTTCGTCGATCAGTTTCTTGCGCGAGTCGAGGGTTTCCTGCATGCCCTGCACGCGGGTTTCCCAGGTTTCGTTGATGCCCTTGAGCTCGGTGCTCAGCTCGGTGACCTTCTGCTCCAGGGCTGGCAGCCGCTCGGCCTGGCCGGGCACCTCCTGCAGGTCGCGATTGGGGATCCACACCGCGTCGCCGCTCTCGCCACGTACCTGGCTGTAGTCGCCCTGGGTGCGCAGCAGCTGCACGCGGGTGCCGGAGCTCAGGGTGCCGACGATGCGGTAGCCGTCGGTGGGGCCGCTGCGCACGTAGGTGTTGAGGCTGTCACTGACCCAGCGCACGTTGTCACTGGCCTGTTGGGCGTGGGCCGGCGCGGCGATCAGCAGCAGGCCGGATAGAACGCAAGTGCCCAGCACGCGAAGCGGCGGCAGGGAAAAGGAAGCAGAAAAAGGGCGGGCTAGGGACATAAAAACCAACTTCACTCGGCGGTGGAACACAATGCGACGCAGCGCGCGAACGTCGGCCAGGCGAATTGTTGTAACCGGTGTGCACGGGCGCGGAAGTGGCGCAACGCCATGCCTTCCACCGGTTTGGCCGACTGCTGAAAGACCGCAGCAGATCGGTCGGGTTCCTCAGCGGCCGGCAGATTGGCGGCGCACCCGTCGAGATCGGCGCGCCGCCTGCGCTCGCCTATTTGCCGACGGCCAGCCGCTGCTCTTCGGGCGCGTGCCGCCCTTGCCACAGGGCGAGCAGCAGGGCCAACGCCGGGAACGCGGCCCCCGCCAGGGCCGCGCCCTGCCAGCCGAAGCGCTCGTAGATCGGGCTGGCGATGGCCGAGCCGCTGGCACCGCCGATAAAGATGCTGGTCATGTACAACGCATTGAGACGCGCCCGGCTGTTCTGCTCCAGCCCGTAGACGTCGCGCTGGCCGAGCACCATGTTCAATTGCACGGCGAAATCCAGCAGCACGGCGCACAGCACCAGCCCGATAACGCCTGCCAACGGGCTGGCCAGGGTCAGCGCGAAAGCCAGCGGCGCCAGCACCAGTGCGACCAGGGTGGCACGCCGGGTATGACCGGCATCGGCCAGGCGCCCGGCAATCGGCGCAGCGATGGCGCCGATGGCACCGACCAGGGCGAACAGCGCCACGTGGGTCTGGCTGAAGCCGTAGTGGCGCACCAGTTCCATCGGCGCCACCGTCCAGAACAGGCTGAACGAGGCGAACATCAGCCCCTGGTACAACGCCCGCTGGCGCAGCGTCGAGTAGCGGCGCAGCAGGCCGAACAGCGACAGCAACAGGTGCCCGTAGTGACCGCGGTTGTCCGGCGCATGGCGGGGAATGGTGGTGGCGATCACCACCACGATACCGAGCATCAGCGCCGCCGCCATCACGTACACCGCACGCCAGCCGAAGTATTCGGCGACCAGGCTGGCCACCGGCCGCGCCAGCAGGATGCCCAGCAGCAGACCGGCCATGATGTTGCCCACCACCCGGCCGCGGGTCGCTTCCGGCGCCAGGTGCGCGGCGAGCGGGATCAGCATCTGCACCGATACCGAGCTCAGGCCGATCAGCAGCGAGAGGCCAAGAAACAGCCCCGGCGAAGTCGAAAATCCCGCTGCCAGCAGGCAGACCATCGCCGCCAGGGTGGTCAGCAACATCAGTCGCCGGCTCTCCAGCAGGTCGGCCAGGGGCACCAGAAACAGCAGGCCGACGGCATAACCGATCTGGGTCAGCGACACGATCAGGCTGGCCTGCTGCATCGACAGCCCGACGGCGGGCGCGATCAGCTCGATGATCGGCTGGGCGTAGTAGAGGTTGGCGACGATGGCGCCGCAGCAGAAGGCGAACAGCAGCACCAGTGCCGGTGAAAGGCTGTGCGACGGGGTGGACGTGGATGTGCTCATGATTACCTCGCGATGAGCCGGCCTGCACGGCGGCTCGTCGGAACGGGAAACGGGTGGGATGCCCGCTGATGCCATGGCGTGACCAGCACGAGGCTGGCTGCCTGGGTGAAGCAAGGTTACGAGCCCTGGTGCCAGCGGAGAATCCACCTGCCGCGCAACGCAGCGTTGCGCCAGATCGAACGCTGCCCGCGCTCAGCCCGCAAGCAGCTCACGCAAGAACTCGACGAACGCGGCAACCCGCCGCGAGCCGCGGCGATTGGGCAGGTACAGCACGCTGATGGCGCCGCTCGCCGAGCCTGGGCTGATGGTGTACCGATCGAGCAGGCGCTGCAGTCGGCCATTGGCCACATCGTCACGCACCAGCCAGTCGGCCAGCAGCGCCACGCCCTGCCCGGCCAGCGCCGCTTCGCGCAGCACGTCGGCATTGTTGCTGTGCAGGCGCCCGCGCACCGCCAGCTGCTGCACCTCGCCGGCAGCGCTGAACTGCCAGGGTTGGCTCACCGTGCCGTAATCGAAGCGCAGGCACTGGTGCGTCAGCAACCCCTGGGGAGCATCGAGCGGCTCGCTGCGCGCCAGGTAATCCGGGCTGGCCACCAGCCAGCGCTGGAATTGGCCGACTCCGAGGCTGACCACGTCGTCGCTGATCAGCGTGCTGCCAAGGCGCACGGCGACATCGACGCGCTCGCCGAGCAGGTCGACCACCTCATCGCTCAGGCGCAGGTTCAGCTCGAGTTGCGGGTGCCGCTCGAGCAGACGCCCCAGCCGAGGCGCGATGATCCGCCGCCCGAACTCCACCGGGGCGCTGACGCTGAGCCGGCCGCGGGCCTGCACGCCGCCGTCACACACGGCGGCATCGGCTTCCGCCAGCGCCTCGAGAATCGCCACGGCGCGCTCGAAGTAGGCCTGCCCGGCCTGGGTCACGCCGACCTGGCGGGTGCTGCGGTTGAGCAGCACGCTCTGCAGCTCGGTTTCCAGGCTGCTGACCAGCCGGGTCACCGAAGAGGTCGCCACGCCCAGCGAGCGCCCGGCCGCGGAAAACCCACCGCAACGCACGGTTTCCACGAAGGCCTGCAAGGCCAGCAACTTATCCATCTCCACCTACTCCCACACTCGACTGGCAATAGACCCTAGCGCAAGTCCGCCAGCCGGCATTGCATATGCGTCGTCTGCCACACCGGGTCGCTCTCCACATCGGTGACCGTGAAGCCCTGCTTTTCCCAGAAACGAATGGCGCCCGGCAGGAAGGGATGGGTGTGCAGGTAAAGCACCTCGACCCCCTCGCCGAGGGCATGTTCGCGCAGCACGCTGCACAGCCTCGCCGCCACGCCGGAGCGCCTCGAGGCCGGCGCCACGATCAGGCGCACGACCTCCACGGTGCGCACACCCTGGTAGTCCAGCTGGGCGAAGCGGTGGTCGTAGGGCAGGTAACCGACGGCCGCGACGATCTCGCCGGCGCAGCGCGCCAGCCAGAAGGCGCCCGCCTCGCCCTGCACGTAGGTCTCGACAAAACGCCTCAGGTCATCCGGCAGGACGGAGCTGTCGAGCATCGGGAAGGTCTCGGCGCGGGCGGCCATCACGAAGCCGATCGCCTCGTCGACATCCTCGTGCGTGGCCTGGCTTATCTGTACGCAAGCGCTATCGATCATGGGGCCGGAAGGTACTCGATCATTGGCTGACAAGGGGCGGCAACATAGCGCGCACGCCTGGCGGCGCACAACCGGTGGCAGCCGTGAGGGCAGTCGCGGCACCAATGGCCCGTCAGCTTGTCACTGCAAGCCTGGCGACGGAAACCGGGGCGACATTTATCCTTGAGCCCCGCCGCCGTTCTCGTTATAAGTCCCGCTAATTTTCCAAGGGCCATCAGGCAGACCATGAGCCAAGCTGATCTCCTCGACCAAGACCCCGTGTTCCAGCTCAAGGGCAGCATGCTGGCCATCACCGTGATGGAACTGGCGCACAACGACCTCTCCCGCCTCGACCTGCAACTCGCCGAGAAGGTCGCCCAGGCGCCCAACTTCTTCAGCAACACGCCGCTGGTATTGGCCCTCGACAAACTGCCCCGCGAAGAAGGCGACCTCGATCTGGGCGCACTCATGGCGCTGTGTCGCAAGCATGGCCTGCGCACCCTGGCCGTGCGCGCCAGCCGCGAGGACGACATCGCCGCCGCCAATGCCCTGGACCTGCCGGTACTGCCACCGTCCGGCGCCCGCGAGCGGGTCATCGACCCGGCGCCCAAACCGGTCGAGCCGCCCAAGCCGGTGGAACCCGAGGTCAAGCCGACCCGCGTCATCACCACCCCGGTGCGCGGCGGCCAGCAGATCTACGCCCAGGGCTGCGACCTGGTGGTGCTGGCCCCGGTGAGTGCCGGTGCGGAACTTCTCGCCGACGGCAACATCCATGTCTACGCCCCGATGCGTGGCCGGGCACTGGCCGGCGTCAAGGGCAACCGGCAAGCACGGATTTTCTGCCAGCAGATGGGCGCCGAACTGCTCTCCATCGCCGGCCAGTACAAGGTTGCCGAGGACCTGCGCCGCGACCCGAACTGGGGCCGCGCGGTGCAAGTCAGCCTGATGGGCGACGTGTTGAACATCACCCGTCTTTAACGGATACTGCCCGGCACTTTTAACTGTCACACAGGGCCCTCGAACGCCTCTGGGCGGGCTGTCAAAACAATCATCGGTCACCCCTGGCGAGCATCGCGCACGCCGCAGCCGAGCGATTCTTTCGACAGACCGCCAATCGCGGCAGGTTCCTGCTTTTATTCATTTTTAGGGTGAATCACCTTGGCCAAGATCCTCGTAGTCACTTCCGGCAAGGGTGGCGTCGGTAAAACCACCACCAGCGCTGCCATCGGTACCGGTCTCGCCTTGCGCGGCCACAAGACCGTCATCGTCGACTTCGACGTCGGCCTGCGTAACCTCGACCTGATCATGGGCTGCGAACGCCGCGTGGTGTACGACTTCGTCAACGTCGTCAACGGCGAAGCCACCCTCACCCAGGCCCTGATCAAGGACAAGCGCCTCGAGAACCTCTACGTGCTGGCCGCCAGCCAGACCCGTGACAAGGACGCCCTGACCCAGGAAGGCGTCGAGAAGGTCATCGCCGAGCTGTCGCAGAACTTCGAATACGTGGTTTGCGACTCGCCGGCCGGTATCGAGAAAGGCGCGCACCTGGCCATGTACTTCGCCGACGAAGCCATCGTGGTCACCAACCCGGAAGTCTCCTCGGTACGTGACTCCGACCGCATGCTGGGCCTGCTGGCCAGCAAGTCGCGTCGCGCCGAACAGGGCGGCGAGCCGATCAAGGAACACCTGCTGCTGACCCGCTACAACCCGGAGCGCGTCACCAAGGGCGAAATGCTCGGCGTGGAAGACGTCGAGGAAATCCTCGCCATCCGCCTGCTCGGCGTGATCCCCGAGTCCCAGGCGGTGCTCAAGGCCTCCAACCAGGGCGTACCGGTGATCCTCGACGACCAGAGCGACGCCGGCCAGGCGTACAGCGACGCCGTCGATCGCCTGCTCGGCAAGGAAGTGGCGCACCGCTTCCTTGATGTGAAGAAGCAGGGCTTCCTGCAACGTCTATTCGGAGGTCGCGAATGAATATTTTCGACTTCTTGCGTTCGCGCAAGAAGGAAACCACAGCCTCCATCGCCAAAGAGCGCCTGCAGATCATCGTTGCCCACGAACGTGGCCAGCGCACCCAGCCCGACTACCTGCCTGCCCTGCAGCAGGAGCTGGTCGAGGTGATCCGCAAGTACGTGGCCATCGACTCGGACCAGGTGCAGGTCGCCCTGGAAAACCAGGGCAGCTGCTCGATTCTGGAGCTGAACATTACCCTGCCCGACCGCTGATCCGCGTACCCTAGGGTGGGTTAGCGGCGCCTGCTGGGGACAGCCGCATCGCAGTCAGACTCAGCGCGCTGCGTAACCCACCAGGCGATGCCGGAGACGACATCGACCTCTGCGTTACTCAGCTCCACGAATGGCGGCCCCGATGGCCGCCATTCGCTTTTATCGCCCAACCCAAAGAACGCCCATGCCGCTCAGCCAAATCGAAATCGTCCACCAGGATGCCGCCCTGCTGGTGATCAACAAGCCCACCCTGCTGCTGTCGGTGCCTGGCCGCGCCGACGACAACAAGGATTGCCTGGTCACCCGCCTGCAGGAAAACGGTTACCCCGAGGCGCGCATCGTGCACCGCCTGGACTGGGAAACCTCGGGGCTGATCGTGCTGGCCCGCGATGCCGACAGCCACCGCGAGCTGTCGCGCCAGTTTCACGACCGCGAAACCGAAAAGGCCTATACCGCGCTGTGCTGGGGCTCACCGGAAGGCGACAGCGGCAGCATCGACCTGCCCCTGCGCTATGACCCGCCGACCAAGCCGCGCCACGTGGTCTGCCACGAGCATGGCAAGCACGCCCTGACCTTCTGGCGCGTGCTCGAACGCCACCCTGAGCATGCCCGCGTCGAGCTGACGCCGATCACCGGCCGCTCCCACCAGTTGCGGGTGCATATGCTGTCCATCGGCCACCCGCTGCTCGGCGACGGCCTCTACGCCCACGAACAGGCCCTGGCCGCCTACCCGCGCCTGTGCCTGCACGCCAGCATGCTCAGCCTGACCCATCCGCAAAGCGGCGAACGCCTGCGCTTCGAGTGCCCGGCGCCGTTCTGAACGGCTGAATCGTTCCGTAGCCTGGGTAGAGCGCAGCGAAACCCGGGATTGCTCCTGGGTATTGCTAACGCTCAACGCCATGCCACGGCCGACGGATTGCCAGATCCGCCATGGCAACCGCCGCCCCGATAAGCGACAATGCCGCCCCGCCAAGCGATGGCTGCCACGCAGCCGATAAATCGTACGCACGCCGGATAGCCAACCGCCCACCTCTGCAACCAAGGAGTTTGCATGGCCCTGCCCTGCCCGCGTTTTGCCCCGAGCCTGCTCGCCCTGGCGCTGAGCCCGACCTTTTGCTGGGCCGTCGACTCGGCCCTGGTGCTCGACGCCACCACCATCGAGGAACAGGCCGGCGACGGTTACCGGGCGCGCAGCGCCGCAGTGGGTGGCTTCAGCGAGGCCGAGCTGCTCGACACCCCAGCCTCGGTGGCGGTGGTCAGCCGGCAGCTGATCGACGACCAGCAGGCGCGTCTGCTCAGCGACGTGCTGAAGAACGACGCCTCGGTGGGCGAGGCCTATGCGCCCATCGGCTACTACGAGAACTTCGTGGTGCGCGGCTTTTCCCTAAACGCCGCCAACAGCTACCGGGTCAACGGCCGCAGCGTGGTGGGCGAGCAGAACGTGGCGCTGGAGAACAAGCAGCAGGTCGAGCTGCTCAAGGGGCTGTCCGGCCTGCAGAGCGGCGTGACCGAGCCGGGCGGGCTGATCAACTACGTGACCAAGCGCGCCGAGAATGTCCGTTCGCTGAGCGTGGCCAGCAACCAGGACGGCGAGCGCTACCTGGCTGCCGACCTCGGCCAGTGGTTCGGCGCCGAGCAGCAGGTAGGCGTGCGCCTGAACCTGGCCCACGAGGACATCCGCTCGTTCGTCGAACATGCCGATGGCAAGCGCGACTTCATGTCCCTGGCGCTGGACTGGAACATCTCGCCGGACGCCACCCTGCAGCTGGATGCCGAATACCAGACCCGCGAACAGCGCTCGGTGCCCGGCTATCAACTGCTCGGCGGCACCCAGGTGCCCAGCGGCGTCGACCCGGACAAGCGCCTGGGCCACCAGAGCTGGGGCAAGCCGGTGGGCATCGATTCGCTGAACCTGGGCGGGCGCTTCGAGTACCGCTTCGACGAGAACTGGAAAGCGGCTGTCGATGCCTCGCGCAGCGAAGTGGTGATCGACGACTACAGCAGCTTCCCCTACGGCTGCAGCCCTGCCTCGGGATGCAGCGACTGGCTCACCCAGTTCAGCCCCGAGGGTGGCTACGACATCTACGACTACCGCAGCCCGGATGACACCCGCCGACATGACGAACTGCAGGCCACCCTCAGCGGCGCCTTTACTACCGGTACAGTCGGGCACGAGCTGACACTTGGCAGCAGCGCATTGCGCCGCACCGTGGATCGCCGCAGCTCGGTCAACGAATGGATCGGCACCGGCAATATCCATGCAGACCCAGCCGACTTCTCCCCCACCGATGTGCCGCTCAACCCCAAGCAACGTCGCCTGGACAGCCGCCAGTACGGCCTGTTCTTCAGCGACCGCATCAGCCTCGACGAACACTGGCAGGTGCTGCTGGGTGGTCGCCAGGTGCGCCTGATCGAGGAAGCCTTCACCAGCAGTGGCGTCAGCGATCGCCGCACCCGGCGCAGTGAGTTCCTGCCCAACGCCGCGCTGCTTTATAAGCCCCAGGCGGACACCACCCTGTACCTGAGCTACAGCAAGGGCCTTTCCCTGGGCGGCGAGGCGCCCTGGTTCACCACCAACGAAGGCCAGACACTCGCCCCCACCCTATCCCGGCAACTGGAAGCCGGCCTCAAACGCGACTGGCAGGGCCTGAGCCTGGGCGCCGCGCTGTTCCGCATCGACCAGGCACTGCAATACAGCCGCCCCAACGACGACGGCTCGCTCACCTATATTCAGCAGGGCAAGCAGCGCAATATCGGTCTGGAGCTCTCGGCCAGCGGCCAGGCCAGCCGCAATCTGCAGCTGTCGGCCAGTACCGCGGTGATCCGCGCCCGGGCCATCGACAGCGGCACCGAAGCCTTTGAAGGCCACCAGGCGGTCAACGTGCCAAAGGTGCGTGCCAGCCTGGCTGCCGACTATCAGATACCCGGCATCCAGGGCCTGTCGCTGCTTGGCGGCCTGCAGTACAGCGCCAGCAAGTACGCCGACCCGAGCGGCACGGTAAAGGTCGGCGACTACACGGTGTTCAATCTCGGCAGCCGCTACACCACGCGCATCGAGGGCCATGAGACGGTGCTGCGCCTGAGCGTCGACAACCTGTTCGACAAGCGCTACTGGCGCGACACCGGCGCCTACCAGGGCGATGGCTACCTGTTCCCGGGCGACCCGCGTACGGCGCGGCTGTCTGCCACGGTGAGTTTTTAAGAGGTGAGTCACGATCTGGAAACCCATGTACACATGGGCCAGGTGATGGATAGAGGAGTGGCGGGAGCGGCCTTTCGTAGGGTAGACGACGCTTCATCCGTCCACCATGCAACGATCGCAACGGTGGACAAAAAGAGCGTTGTCCACCCTACGCTGATTACCACATCCTGTGGGAACGGGCCATGCCGGTGATTTTCGCGGGCATGAACTAGCGTCCCCGCCCGCTCCCACAGGCTCCTGCAGCCCATAGGCACCCCAGCCCTGCCCTCCAATCATTATCGACCAACCTCGAGGACCCTCCCATGCGTAGCGCTGCCCCCGCCCTGGTCATTGCCCTGCTCGGCACCCTGCTCACCGGCTGCCAGCAAACACCCAAGGGCCATGACCAGCTCGATGCCGTGCTGTGGACCCAGACCGCCATCGAGCACGAGGTGCTCTACCAGCAGATCTACGCCGCCGCGACCCGCCAGCTGCAGCCTGCATTGGCCGACCCCGAATGGGACGCCCTCGCCCAGGCGCCGCGCGACCTCAGCGGCCTGCCGCCGGCGCTGATCGTCGATATCGACGAGACCCTGCTCGACAACACCCCGGTGAACGCCAAGGCGGTGGTCGATGGCGGCGCCTACGACTATGCCGAGTGGTACCGCTGGGTGGAAAAGGCCGAGGCCCGCGCCCTGCCCGGCTCGGTGGCCTTCATGCAGGCGGCCGCCCGGCTGGGCATCACCGCCTACTACCTGACCAACCGCGAACCGGGGCAGGAAGCCGACACCCTGCGCAACCTGCGCCAGGCAGGCTTTCCCATCGAAGACATCGGGCAGATCCTGACTGCCGGCACGGCCATCGGTGGCTGCCAGCAAGCGGGCTCGGACAAGTCCTGCCGCCGCCAGTGGGTCGGCGAGCGCGCGCGGGTGCTGCTGATGGTGGGCGACAGCTACGGCGACTTCATTGCCGCGCCCAATCGCCTGGACGCGCAGCGCCAGGCCGCGGCGCCGTACCAGGCATGGTTCGGCCAACGCTGGTTCCTGCTGCCCAACCCCACCTATGGGGGTTGGTACACGGCGCCTTATGCCGATCGGGACGCATTGCCGGAGGGTGAAAAACGCGCCCTCAAGCAGCGCGCGCTGGTCCTGCCCTGAGCGACCAACGGTCATGCTCCAGCAACCGGAACCGGGCGTTTGCGCCGTGATGGCACATTGACCTGAAAGTTCCCCGAATAACCCCATATGTTGTGTTTCCGTGAACCAGTGGCAAAGCCTCACGGCCCCCTGAAAAAAAACGCCCTGCGGCATCAGCGCCGATGCCTGGGCGAGCGCCAGCAACCATGGGCTTTTGCGCCACTTACCCCGGCATAACCCACAGCTTTATCCACAGCCCCAAGGGCTTGCCTTGGCGCGCACACCGCACTATCTTGTATCCCCAGTTCGCCAGACCCCTATATGTTGGGTTTCTGGCCCAAAAGGACCCAAGCACAAATGTGCTGAAAAAGTCCATGCCCCAGGCGCTTTTTGCAGAGGCTGGGGCAAAACCGGGATACAGCGGCAGCGAACGAGCCGATCGTTCGTGCCGCACGCGACACCAGACGCTGCGCCCGTAGCGGCCACCACTACATCTAGTGGCCCCACGCAGCGTGAAGCACCAGTAAACGCCAGGAACGAAGCGTTCCGGCATCGAACAGTACCGACCGCCGCCGAGCAGCGCCTCGACCGGTCCATCACCGCCTTTTTGCAACACCCTGCTGCCCGCCCGTGCAGGCGCAGGCTTTGTCGATTGGAATGAACGCCAGGTACCACGTCGATCAGCGACACAACGCTTCGCCCTGAAAATTTCATTGATCATGGAGACCTTCATGCACACCGACACCACTCGTGAGAACCCTCAGGCCAACGTGCCTCAGGGCGACGCCCCTCAGGATCTGGCCGCCACCGCCCCGGGCCAACTGCGTGTGATCAAGCGTAACGGCACCGTGGTGCCTTACACCGGTGACAAGATCACCGTGGCCATCACCAAGGCGTTCCTCGCAGTGGAAGGCGGCACCGCCGCCGCCTCGTCGCGCATCCATGACACCGTGGCGCGCCTGACCGAGCAGGTCACCGCGACCTTCAAGCGTCGCATGCCGTCCGGCGGCACCATCCATATCGAAGAGATCCAGGACCAGGTCGAACTGGCCCTGATGCGCGCCGGCGAGCAGAAAGTCGCCCGGGACTACGTGATCTACCGCGAAGCCCAGGCCAACAAGCGCAAGAGCGCCGATGCCGGCAGCGGCATCGCCGAGCCGCACCCGAGCATCCGCGTCACCCTCGCCGACGGCAGCCTCGAGCCGCTGGACATGGGCCGCCTCAACACCATCATTTCCGAAGCCTGCGAAGGCCTGCTGGAAGTCGACGGCGCGCTGATCCAGAAGGAAACCCTGAAGAACCTGTACGACGGCGTGAACCAGAAGGACGTCAACACCGCCCTGGTGATGACCGCCCGTACCCTGGTCGAGCGCGAGCCGAACTACAGCTACGTCACCGCCCGCCTGCTGATGGACAACATCCGCGCCGAGGCCCTGAGCTTCCTCAACATCGCCGCCAGCGCCACTCACCACGAGATGGCCGAGCTGTACGCCAAGGCCCTGCCGGCCTACGTCGAAGCCGGTGCGCAGTTCGAACTGCTCGACCCGAAACTGAAGGAATACGACCTGGAGAAGCTGGGCAAGGCGCTGAACCACGAGCGCGACCAGCAGTTCACCTACCTGGGCCTGCAGACCCTGTTCGACCGCTACTTCATCCACAAGGATGGCGTGCGCTTCGAACTGCCCCAGGTGTTCTTCATGCGCGTGGCCATGGGCCTGGCCATCGAAGAGCCGAAGAACCGTGAAGAGCGCGCCATCGAGTTCTACAACCTGCTCTCCTCGTTCGACTACATGGCGTCGACCCCGACCCTGTTCAACGCCGGCACCCTGCGCCCGCAGCTGTCGTCGTGCTACCTGACCACCGTGCCGGACGACCTGTCGGGCATCTACGGCGCCATCCACGACAACGCCATGCTGAGCAAATTCGCCGGCGGCCTGGGCAACGACTGGACCCCGGTGCGCGCGCTGGGCTCCTACATCAAGGGCACCAACGGCAAATCCCAAGGCGTGGTGCCGTTCCTCAAGGTGGTCAACGACACCGCCGTGGCGGTCAACCAGGGCGGCAAGCGCAAGGGCGCCGTGTGCGCCTACCTGGAAACCTGGCACATGGACATCGAGGAATTCCTCGAGCTGCGCAAGAACACCGGTGACGACCGTCGTCGTACCCACGACATGAACACCGCCAACTGGATTCCGGACCTGTTCATGAAGCGCGTCTTCGAAGACGGCAAGTGGACCCTGTTCAGCCCGAGCGAAGTGCCGGACCTGCACGACCTGACCGGCAAGGCCTTCGAAGAGCGCTACGAGTACTACGAAGCCCTGATCGAGTACGGCAAGATCAAGCTGTACAAGACCATCCAGGCCAAGGACCTGTGGCGCAAGATGCTCTCGATGCTGTTCGAGACCGGCCACCCGTGGCTGACCTTCAAGGACCCGTGCAACCTGCGCAGCCCGCAGCAGCACGTGGGCGTGGTGCACAGCTCCAACCTGTGCACCGAGATCACCCTGAACACCAACAAGGACGAGATCGCGGTCTGCAACCTGGGCTCGATCAACATGGTCAACCACATCGTCGACGGCAAGCTGGACACCGCCAAGCTCGGTCGCACCGTGAAGACCGCCGTGCGCATGCTCGACAACGTCATCGACATCAACTACTACAGCGTGCCCCAGGCCAAGAACTCCAACCTCAAGCACCGTCCGGTCGGCCTCGGCCTGATGGGCTTCCAGGACGCCCTGTACCTGCAGCACATCGCCTATGGCTCCGACGCCGCGGTGGAATTCGCCGACCGCTCCATGGAAGCGATCAGCTACTACGCCATCCAGGCGTCCTGCGACCTGGCCGACGAGCGCGGCGCCTACGAAACCTTCGACGGTTCGCTGTGGAGCAAGGGCATCCTGCCGCTGGACTCCCAGCAGATCCTCATCGAAGCCCGTGGCGCCAAGTACATCGACGTCAACCTGGACGAGACCCTGGACTGGGCGCCGGTGCGCGAGCGCGTCAAGAAAGGCATTCGTAACTCCAACATCATGGCCATCGCGCCGACCGCGACCATCTCCAACATCATTGGCGTGTCGCAGTCCATCGAGCCGACGTACCAGAACCTCTACGTGAAGTCGAACCTCTCCGGCGAATTCACCGTGATCAACCCCTACCTGGTTCGCGACCTCAAGAACCGCGGCCTGTGGGACCCGGTCATGGTCAACGACCTGAAGTACTACGACGGCTCCGTGCAGCAGATCGAGCGCATCCCGCAAGACCTGAAGGACCTGTACGCCACCGCCTTCGAAGTCGACACCAAGTGGATCGTCGATGCCGCCAGCCGTCGCCAGAAGTGGATCGACCAGGCGCAATCGCTCAACCTGTACATCGCTGGCGCTTCGGGCAAGAAGCTCGACGTGACCTACCGCATGGCCTGGTACCGTGGCCTGAAAACCACCTACTACCTCCGTGCCCTGGCCGCCACCAGCACCGAGAAGTCCACCATCAACACCGGCAAGCTCAACGCCGTGTCCAGCGGTGGCGACCAAGGCCTCGTCGCAGCCCCGGCTGCCGCGCCGGCCACCCAGGCCTCCCCTGGCCCGGCGCCGGTTCCGAAGGCCTGCGCCATCGACGAGCCGGACTGCGAAGCCTGCCAGTAATGGCCTAGCCGGCTGCAGCACTGCAGCCGGCGCAAATAACCCAAGAGCCGGGGTACAGCCCCGGCCTCTGATAATCAGCCGTAGCGCTCTGCGTGCACCGCGAGCTACCGACGATTAGCCACTATCCACACAGGCCGGCCCTTAACCGGCCTCTCGAGCAGGAGCCCCACCATGCTGAGCTGGGATGAATTCGACAAGGAAGACGGCGCCGAAGCCGCCTCCCCCGCCAAGAACACCGCTGCACAGGCCCAGGCCGGTGCCGACATGAGCCTGGAAAAACTCAACCAGGTCGGCGGCAACGCCGCCCTCGAAGCCCGCGCCGTCGACGCCAGCGACTCCGCTGCCGTAGCCCGCGCCAAGCAGGCCCTCAACGACCTCGACATCCAGGAAGGCCTGGACGAGCTCGAAGGCAGCTCCGCGCGCGTGGAAGTCGGCGACAAGCAGATGATCAACGCCCGCGCCGACCTCAACCAGCTCGTACCCTTCAAGTACGACTGGGCCTGGCAGAAGTATCTGGATGGTTGTGCCAACCACTGGATGCCCCAGGAAGTGAACATGACCGCGGACATCGCCCTGTGGAAGTCCGCCGACGGCCTGACCGAAGACGAGCGCCGCATCGTCAAGCGCAACCTGGGCTTCTTCTCCACCGCCGACAGCCTGGTCGCCAACAACCTGGTACTGGCCGTGTACCGCCTGATCACCAACCCCGAGTGCCGCCAGTACATCCTGCGCCAGGCCTTCGAGGAGGCGATCCACACCCACGCCTACCAGTACTGCATCGAATCGCTGGGCATGGATGAAGGCGAGATCTTCAACATGTACCACGAGATCCCGAGCGTCGCGAAGAAGGCCTCCTGGGGCCTCAAGTACACCCGCTCGATCTCCGATCCCAAGTTCGAAACCGGCACCCCGGAAACCGATCGCCAGTTCCTCAAGAACCTGATCGCCTACTACTGCGTACTCGAAGGCATCTTCTTCTACTGCGGCTTCACCCAGATCCTCTCCATGGGCCGCCGCAACAAGATGACCGGCACCGCCGAGCAGTTCCAGTACATCCTGCGTGACGAGTCCATGCACCTGAACTTCGGCATCGACATGATCAACCAGATCAAGATCGAGAACCCGAGCCTGTGGGACGCCACCATGAAGGACGAGGCGACCCAGATGATCCTCCAGGGCGCCCAGCTGGAAATCGAATACGCACGCGACACCATGCCACGCGGCGTACTGGGCATGAACGCCGCGATGATGGAGGACTACCTCAAATTCATCGCCAACCGCCGCCTGACCCAGATCGGCCTGAAGGAAGAATACCCGGGCACCACCAACCCGTTCCCGTGGATGAGCGAGATCATGGACCTCAAGAAGGAGAAGAACTTCTTCGAGACCCGCGTGATCGAGTATCAGACGGGTGGGGCGTTGAGCTGGGATTGATTGAGATCGTGCAGCGCAAGGATGCGCTTACTATCGACAGATAGTGATTTAGAGGATGCAAAAACAAGAAACCCACGGAAGCCCTCCTACAGGCCGCCGTGGGTCTTGACCGTGTTTGAAAGCGAAGCCTGCAAACACGGGCCGCGACTGAAGACTGAACCTCAATCACGTAGCATTTGGACAAATGCGCTGGGTGATTATGGTCATTCAACGGGTGGTGTCAACGACTTCGGACAAGAGGTATTCGCGATGAGCGGAACCCCAACTCCACCGCCAGGCTACAGAGCAGTGTTCTGTATGACCTTTAAGCATTGGCGGAGCGGCAAAGATGTACGCCGCAAAGACGGGCGCCCTTTCTGCTTTTTTGTAAAGCAGTAGCCCAAAAGGGAGCGGCTTTAGTCGCTCCCTGACCAACATCACCCAGAGAGGTCACTGCCATGCTGCAGACCATAGTTGATGCAATACATAACCACCAAGTTCTAGCATTTTCCTATAGCGGCTTAGAGCGCCTTATTGAGCCTCATGCCGTCGGTATATCCCGCACCGGAAAGCAGGTCCTACGCTGTTATCAAATACAAGGAGGACACATAACCGCTGGTCATGACTGGGATTTATGTGAGCTGGCCAAGATTAAAGACCTCCGCACGACAGGATCTACTTTTTCGAACCCACGGCCGGGTTACAAGCGGGGTGATCGGCATATGCTTAAAATTTATGCCCAGCTGTAGCACGTAGGGTGGGAAATATTGGGGACAGATTTATTTTCTCTGTCGCCCTCTACTACTGGTTTCGCCCTTACGGCGAGTCACTTGACTCGCTTTTTGATCGTTCCCACGCAGAGTGTGGGAACGATCAGTAGCAGCGATCTCACAGACAACGCCAAACGCCCCGTCATGAGGCCGAGTGGAATCGTTGTGTAAGGGGCCGGGCGGACAGCCTTGAGCGGCATGGATGTCGCGAGAGCCGCGATGGGCCAGGGATGGCCCTTCGTGGGGGGCCGCCTAGGCCGTGCCCCTGGAACAACGATGTAACGAGGAAACGCAGCGAAGCGGAGTAACAGCCGAAGGCTGGCCCAAAGGGTGAGCGAAGCGAATCAACCCGACGAAGTCGGGCCGGATGCCAGGGGCAAGACCTTTTTCTTACTTTTGGCGGGGCCGGCCATCCGGGCGTTTGCCAAAAGTGAGCCGCTGTAAGAGCGGAACCGGTATCGGCAACGACACGAAAGCAGCGAGTTCACGCCGAAAAGAAGTGACCCGGACTATTACCGCAATGGTGGATGAAAAGAGCGTCATCCACCCTACGCCCGGACACATTGACCATCCACAATTACATCCCTACCCTGAGCCACAGCGCCTAAGAAACGCTTCACGCAGCGGCAATACTGCTCCCGAAAGCAGCGGTGTATTCCATTGAGATCATGGATATGCCAACTCAATCCGCATTCCCCGCCATACCCGCCTTCCCCGGCGAAACCCTGATCCCGACGACCTTCACCCGCCACCGCCGCCAACTGCGCGCCGTGCTGCTCGAACCAAACTGCTGGTTCAGCACCCGCGACCTTGCCCGGCTGATCGGCCAACCGCACCTGGAAGAACGCGTTACCCGCACGCTGGACGCCGACCAGCTGCTCGATGCGGTGCTGCTCAACACCCATGGCCAACCCGAGACGACCCGGCTGATCAGCGAATCCGGCGTGTACGCCGCGCTGATCCACTACTACCACCCGGAAAACCGCTGCATCCGCCGCTGGCTCAGCGCCGACGTGGTGCCGATGCTGCGCGAGGGCCTGCGTAACGACGCCAGCCAGCCGCGCCGCGAAAACCGCCAGGGCCTGTCACTGCTGCACTGGCAGGGCGATGTGTGGATACCGTATCGGCCTGGCTAGCAGGTACTCCGATCCCTCCTACGCGACACAAAAATTGACTGTAGGGTGGACAACGCGAAGCTTGTCCACCATGGTTCAGGCAACCCACTGCTCAAGGATGAGCCGCCATGCCCAACTACCGCCGCGCCCAGGTTCCTGGCGCCACCTACTTCTTCACCGTCAATCTGCGTGATCGCACCAGCAACCTGCTGACCCGCGAAATCGACCTGCTGCGCGAAACCGTGTACGCCACTCGGGCCCGGCACCCTTTTCATATCGATGCCTGGGTGGTGCTACCCGACCATATGCACTGTCTGTGGACGCTACCGCCGGGCGATGCCAACTTCGCCCTGCGTTGGAAGGTGATCAAGTTCGCCTTCGCCAAACGTCTTCCCATTACCGAGACACGCACGGTCAATCAGCAACGCCGCCGCGAGCGCGGTATCTGGCAACGGCGTTATTGGGAACACCTGATTCGTGACGAACGGGACTACCAGCGACACTTCGATTACATCCACGTCAATCCGTTGAAACACGGCTATGTCGAGCGGTTGGAGGACTGGCCGTATTCGAGCTTTCATCGTGCGATGGCGATGGGCATTTATCCGCTTGGCTGGTGTGTGGAGCCGGAGGGCGCTGAGCGAGGTTACGGCGAATAAAGGGGCCGACGTTGTATCGCTATGGTGGATGAAAAAAGCGTCATCCACCCTACATGGTTGCCATCGATCGTGCTGGCCTCCCGCAAGCTCAGGGCACCTCGGCCGGCTCGGCCCCATAAGCCTTGTGCAGCAGCTCGATAAACGGCCTCGCCTCGTCGAGCGCATGGCAGCCAATGGCGGTGACGGCAATGCCCGGCGTCCATGAGTTGAGCACGGCCGCACCGCAAAGCGCCTTCACACGTTCGAGGGTGATGGGCTCGACACGCTGCGGTACGCCGAGGCGGGTCAGCTGACGCTGGACCATGCCCATCATGGTGCCCTCGAGCCTCTCGGCCTCGGGCCAGATCACCGCTTCACCGTCCCAGAAGGCCAGGTTCCATATCGTACCCTCGCTCAGGTGCCCGCGCTGATCGGCGAAGGCCGCATCATCGAACCCCTCGCTTATGGCCTGGTGGAGGTAATAGGTCTTGCCGATTTCACCGACATGCTTGATGGCGGCCAGC
>Ga0209371_1000591_pt1 | contig 32498 bp, 33 predicted proteins | sample AgamicAtAmrz_FD_187165 | JGI IMG/M metagenome (GOLD analysis project Ga0209371, IMG submission 187165) | Agave microbial communities from Guanajuato, Mexico - At.Am.rz (SPAdes) (version 2) | ecosystem: Host-associated > Plants > Roots > Rhizosphere | place: Guanajato, Mexico | collected 2012-06-07
ATTTGAAAGTTTCTCCTGACCTCATGGAACATGCTGAGCATGCAGCCGTTCCTTCGAAGTGTGAAAGCGTTTGAGTGCACCTCAGAACGGTTCTGGGTCATTTCCCTATTGCGGCGAATATCAAAGCGCGAAGTAGGCTTCATTTGAAATCACCGAGAGGATGTATCGGCGTCGCCAAGATGTCAGGTCTGCATCCGGATCAGAGCTGCTGAATGAGCGATACGGCAAAGGAGAATACAGTGATCCACCTGTCCCGTTCCAATCGTTTGCAGGCTGAAATCGTGGAGCTCATTCCAGCCCTGCGCGCCTTCGCCAGAACATTCCACCGAAATTCGACGGATGCCGATGACTTGGTTCAAGAGACACTGACAAAAGCTCTGGCCAATATCGACCAGTTCGATCCTGGCACTCGGTTGAAATCGTGGCTGTTCACCATCATGCGCAATACATTCTGCACAAAGTTCCGCATCGCCAAACGCGAGGCTCCGGGCAACAAGAAATGCATATCCGACGTCGGCGTCGCACCAGCGTCGCAGGAATGGACGATCCGGGCAAAGGAACTACAGCGGGCGTGCAACCGCCTGCCGGAACATTATCGGATAGTGCTGGAATATGTGGTGATCGAAGGCCGCTCCTACGAAGATGCCGCTACGAAGTTCGGTTGTGCGATTGGCACCGTAAAAAGTCGCATCAATCGGGCTCGCCAGCAGCTCGCGGTCCAGCTTGGCGAGGACCTTTACTGACACTCCGGTTCTCAGATATCCAACCGTCGCGCACCGAACAACGCCATGGCGATATGCTCGATATCATCAACTTTTTCCCGTAGGATGAAGCCGGAAAATTGCGGGGGCGGGTTATCCGCTATGGCAAATACGTAGGGAAGCCCAGCTTCTTCAAGCGCTTCAGCCATCGCATATGCCAGATCTGAATCAAGCCGCATATCGATAATCGCCGCATCCACCTGATTGCCTTCGATCAAATCGAGAGCGTGCGGGACATCAGCCATCGGGCCGATCAGAATAGCTCCCAGGGAACGCAACTTCCGGCTTGTCGCTTCTGTAAGGAAATAGTCGTCCTCGACGATCAAGAGCCGTTTGCCGGAAAACATTTTACTATACGCAGGTGTCGAATCGTTCATTGGCCAGCCTAGCTCAGATTATGCGATCATAGTTCGCTCTGCGTGAATTCAAAGTGAATGCGAAGCCGATCCTCGCTTATAAACGCGGCCGAGCGAGCCGGCTGGTCGGGAGATCGCCAAGCATCGCCTCAATCCAGGAATTGTGGTGGAGACAGTGTTCTCTAGAAGATCTTGGGGAACCAAAGCGTCCAAAAACGGTTCGGAAACACAAGAGGCCAGAAGGGCAGGCCATTGAAGGTTCGCGGCAAAACCAAAGGAAATTCTAAGCGGCGACGCGAGTAAGGATTGTCATGTCAAAGCACCGGCCGCATCTTGCGCGTCTCGCGCCGCATATCGAGACTATCGCAGCCGGAGACATGGCCGAGCAATATGGCGCAGTCTGTTTTCGATATCGCGAGACCAAAGCCCTTGAGATTTTGCTCATTACGACGCGTGAGACAAAGCGCTGGATGATTCCGAAAGGCTGGCCGATCAAAGGCCTCGATGGAGGGCAGGTCGCCGAGCGGGAGGCTTGGGAGGAGGCCGGTGTCAGGGGCAAGGTCAAAAAGGGCACCTTTGGTTATTTTACATATTTGAAGTCGCTTGATGCGGACCAGGCGATACCGTCACTGGTCGAAGTCCACCTGCTTGAGGTTCGAAAACAAAGTCGAAACTTTCCTGAGAGCGGCCAGCGGACGATACAGTGGATGGTTCCGGAAGAAGCCGCGAGGCGGGTACGCGAACCTGAACTCAAGGGACTTCTGATGCGCTTCGCGCTGGAATATGCCTCTGCAAGGGTCGGCTGAGAAGTTGCATTTGCGCGAACGTCCCGCGCGGCGCTCGGAAGGGGCCTTTGCCTTCAGCCGTCGCCTTCGACTGCTCATGAGGTGCCGGCGGCTCCTTGCCAGGCGGCTGCCGGGCAGTCCCCATGGCGTGATCAACACGACGCCTAGTCTGTCAAACGGCCTTAGAGATCAGTGTGGAATCCTCTATCAGCGCTCAAGATGTTCAGACAGGAGTCGGGATGCAATAAGTCCCCAATCAACGGGCTTTGTGACGGTCAAGGTAGAGCGATAAAAGGCCGGTATATGACGATCGTCATATCCGGTTATAAAGGCAAACGGGATACTGCGCATCCTAAGGAAAGCGGCGACGGGATAGGTCATCCGACCATTCAGATTAATATCGAGGAGTGCAGCATCAAGTTTGCTGTCCGATCTTTCGACCAAATCCATCGCCTCGCAGAGAGTGCCGACGGGGCCGCTAACTTCCGCCCCTAGTTCCTTGAGTCTGCCAGCCGCTTCCGCGGCAGTCCAATATTCGTCTTCGACGACCAGAATTCGGCGCCCCTTGATGACCGAAAATGCCTGTGCCCGGTTTGAAAAGCGCGCCATCGCCGCCACCCGGCAAAGCGCTTCCAACGGCTCCGGCAAAACTAGCCCATGACTATAAACGCGAAGCACGTAGCGCGCGAATTCTGCACGCCGTTCGAGATCCGATGTGAACCATGGTTCTGCGCTGACGCGCATCACCGCATTTCTCACGATCAAGATATCTTCCGGCTGATAGATACCATGCAGGATATCAAGCGAGGACATGCCGGCCTCCTGGTTCCAACGATAAACGTTGCATTTTGGTTGTCACACGACAGGGCTAGTCGATCAAGAGACGATTGTTTGTCCGATCCTCTTCGTCCGCTGGCGGACCAAAGACCCTGGATTTTGCGCCGGAAACCGAGTGCGACCTGCGCCGAAATTGATCCACACGGTGCCGGCTCGATATTTATCTCCGTTCAGGAACAAATCTCGCACATGAAGGTTCGGCCGTCGGAGGGAAGTCAACGCCGGTCCCTCCTGGCTCGCAAGTCCGCGAGCGAGCCGCCTCCTGAGGCGCGTCATGAATTCAAAGGCCGCTGGGCCGGATTGGATTCATGGCGCGTCTGGCCGGAGACGTCGCTTGCGATAGCGAGCGGCCGCCCGCCTTTTCTTCATTACTATTGGGATTGATCCAGTGCATGGGGCGATGGCTGACCGGGCCGTTGCGGCTCATGTTGATAAAAGAAAAGGGCTCCCGCAACCAAGACACAACCGGCAAGCACCGCCAATACGATATAGGCGATTAAAGCACTGTATTTTCCCTTTTCGAAGACGGGCATGGCTGCACTTTCCCTGCGCTAGAAACCAGCGTTTCACATCCAAACCTCCTTCCGACTCGAAAGTTCCTTTTCAAATCAGGCTTCGCGCATGTCTGGTATTTGCAGCACTCGAACATCTCCCAAAGTCGATGCCGGCGATGATGCGCCGGCTTCCCATCGATTGCTCCGCTTCGAACCTCGGCCGGCAAATTTCAGTCGCTTGGGAACATCGTTGCGGCTCGACTGTTTGGCGCAGGATCGAGATATTGGAGGAACCGATGAAAGCACTGACCTGGCACGGCAAGCACGACATACGGTGCGAGAGTGTTCCCGATCCTCGGTTAGAAGATGAACGCGACATCATCATCAAGGTAACCGCGTGCGCGATCTGCGGTTCCGACCTCCATCTCTATGATGGCGTGATGCCCGCCATGGAAAGCGGCGATATCATGGGCCATGAAACCATGGGGGAAGTCGTCGAGGTCGGCAAAGGGATCTCGAGGTTAGCCGTCGGAGACCGCGTGGTCGTTCCCTTCACGATCGCCTGCGGCGAATGCTTCTTTTGCAAGCGCGGTTTCTTCTCCGGTTGCGAGCGGACAAATCCCGATCGCTCGAAGGTAACGAAGCTTTGGGGAAATTCGCCAGCCGGCCTGTTCGGCTATTCTCACCTCCTTGGTGGCTACAGCGGCGGCCAGGCCGAATATCTGCGCGTTCCTTATGGTGACGTCGGGCCAGCCAAGGTTCCAAATGGGCTGGATGACGAACAGGTCCTGTTTCTCTCCGATATCTTCCCTACCGGTTATATGGCGGCAGAATTCTGCAGTATTCAGCAAGGCGATACGATCGCAATCTGGGGATGTGGCCCGGTGGGTCAAATGGCCATTCGATCGGCTTTCCTGCTAGGTGCTGAACGCGTTATCGCCATCGATACCGTTCCAGCGCGTCTTTTGCTGGCTGAAGCTGGCGGCGCCGAGACGGTCAATTTCCTGGAAGAAGATGTCTATGACCGTATCATGGAAATGACCAGAGGACGAGGTGCCGATGCATGTATTGACGCGGTGGGAACTGAGGCCGAGGCTTCCGCCAGTTGGGATTCGAGATGGGACCGCATCAAGGTCGCGACCTTCATGGGTACCGACCGGCCCCACGTCTTGCGCCAGGCCATCCATTGTTGCCGCAACTTCGGCACCGTATCGATCGTCGGGGTTTATGGCGGGTATCTCGACAAGATTCCGATGGGGTCGGCGATCAATAGAGGCCTGACCTTCAAGATGGCGCAGACGCCGGTGCAACATTACCTGCCCATGTTGATGGAACGTATCGAAAAGAGCGAAATCGATCCTTCCTTCGTCGTTACCCATCGCGGGGCCTTGGAAGATGGGCCCGACCTTTACAAGCTTTTTCGCGACAAACAGGACGGTTGCGTGAAAGTCGTGCTCAAACCTTGAGAAGGAGCAGGCGTATGGCCAAACGGGCTTTGGAAAAAGGACTGGCTGTCGTCACGGGCGCCTCGAGCGGCATCGGTTATGAACTGGCGGCCTGCGCCGCTGCGGAAGGCTACAATCTCATCGTGGCGGCCGACGAGAGCGAGATCGAAACCGCCGCCGCCCAACTCAGAAAATTTGGCGGCGAGGTGCAGGCGGTGCAGGCCGATCTTTCGACACCATCCGGGGTCGACACGCTTTTGGCGAGCATCGCCGCGACCGGTCGGCCCGTTGATTTGCTCATGGCAAATGCCGGACAGGGGTTGGGCCGGCAATTTCTCGATCAAGACTTTACCCGCGCCAGAAAGGTCATTGATACCAATATCGTCGGAACCGTGTATCTGATCCAGCACGTCGGAAATCAAATGAGAAGCCGCGGCCATGGTCGCATTCTGCTGACCGGCTCGATTGCCGGGTTCCTGCCGGGCGCCTACCAGGCGATCTACAATGGTACCAAGGCCTTTATCAATAGCTTCTCCTTCGCGCTGCGCGAAGAGTTGAAAGGTACCGGCGTGTCGGTCAGTTGTCTGATGCCTGGGGCAACGGACACGAATTTCTTCAAGCGGGCCGGCTTGATGGACACGGAAATTGGCCAGGCCAGCAAGGATAATCCTGCGGAAGTCGCCCGGATCGGCTTCGATGCGATGATGGACGGTGAAGCGGATGTCGTGAGCGGCTGGAAGAACAAGCTCCAAGCTGCGGTGGCGAACATAACACCGGCCAGCATCTTGGCGCACCAGCATGCAAAAACAGCCCGCCCGGCCTCGGCCGAACATTAAACAGCTTCCATGAGGTCCGACAAGCAAGCGAGGTATCATAATGGCCAAGTCGAACAATCCAGGCGGAAAGAAGAGGGGAGATCCCACTCAGGACGCCAAAAGTCAGTATCGAAAACTGTTGCATGGCAGTCAGAGTGACGGTGTTGCGAGCGCCAAGCCAAGGGTCATTACCGGTTCCAGCGACGCGACCGTAAACAAGACCCCACCCGGATCGGCTGAACCCGAAAAAGACTGGGATCTCAACTATGATCCGCGTGACATGAACGAGGGCAAATATCGCGGCTGAATTCCTATTTGGCTGGATGATGGCGGGATGAAAACCTGGCTGCATTTGTGCATCGACATGCAATCTATGTTCTTTGAACCAACACCTTGGCAGGTGCCCTGGATGGCCCGCACGCTGGATCAGGTTGTGGAGGTGGCGGGGCGATTTCCCGAACGGACGATTTTCACGCGCTTCATGCCACCGGCACAGCCGGACATCATGCCAGGCAAATGGCGGGCCTATTACGAGAAATGGAACATGATGACCGCCAGCAAGCTGCCTCAAGAGTTGATGGACGTGCTTCCAGTCTTCCGAGCCTTGACGCCGCCGGCGCGCATATTTGACAAATTCACCTATTCGCCGTGGGTGGATGGTCGTCTCCATCAGATATTGTCCCGTCAAGGCGTCGACACTCTGGTCATAAGCGGGGGAGAGACGGACGTCTGCGTCCTGGCCGCGGCACTTGGCGCCATCGATCTCGGTTATGGCGTTATCATCCTGAGGGATGCCGTATGCAGTGGTGATGACGATGCGCATGACGCAGCGCTTACGCTGTTTGAAAGGCGATTTTCCGTACAGGTCAAAATTGTGACGGTCGAAGAGTTTCTGTCTGCGGAAGGATAACGGCGATGGTTAGCTCGAACCGCCCTGTGCATGAGTCGGCGTGAATACAGGAGGATTCCCATGATCGATCGCGGACCGGATTCATTGAGGGCCTGGTCCATTCGGGAACTCCGCGGCTCCGGCGCAGTTGGATGTCGGTATCTGTGGAAGGGCTCTCCGATGACAAAAGAGGACATCAGAAAGGCTGCCTATGCCAGGTGGGAAATGGAAGGAAAGCCGAATGGGCAGGAATTGCGCCATTGGTTAGATGCGGAACGTGAGCTAAAGGCGCGTGACGAAGATCTCCCGAAAACATCGTCTGATGACCATCATGCCGGCGTGGTGCCGGACTCGGGGGATGAAACTCACCCAGCTCCCACGTCGTCGGATGCCATTCCCTCACGAGAAGCCAAGCCCGGGAGATTCAAGCCGGGAGAGCTTGCCTCCGAGAACAAGTGAGATGGCTTACTTCTTCTAATCGGTCGAACGCTTTGACCGTGCCTTGCGCCAATGGGAGGAGCCTTGATGCGCGTTCTTTTCATGTTTACGGCCTGTCTCGTAGGGTTAATCGGCATCACCATCGCGTGCCTCGGTGCATGGCTGTTCGTACTCGGCGGCACGTCCTATTATCTGATCGCCGGCGTCATCCTTTTATGTGTTGCGGTGCTGTTATCCAGGCGAAGCGTCTTCGGTCCGTGGTTTTACACGTTATTGCTGATCGGAACGCTGGTATGGGCTCTGACCGAATCCGTATTCGATGGCTGGGCGCTTATCCCGAGACTGGTCGCCCCGGCGGTTCTTGGCTTATGGATCTGGTCCCCTTGGATTGCCGGCCGCATCGAGCGCTTGGCAAGGGCAAGAATGATCCTCATCGCCAATCTCGTTTTTGCATTGGCGATCCTGATCTTCGTCTTTGGCTCGGGTTATCGGATCAGCGAAGCCAGGACCATCAATTTCGGCGATCCCGCCCGCTGGAAGGTCATGGATGGAGATCAGAGCGATGCTGGTTCAGCAGGCGATTGGGCCTACTATGGAGGCACGCCAGCGGGAGACCGGTATTCGTCTCTCGACAAAATCACGGCTGATAATGTCAACCTTTTGAAACAAGCATGGTCGTTCTCGACGGGCGACAAGCCGAGGCCGGGTGAGAATTCCAAAGGCAGGGAGTTCAGCTTTGAAGCGACCCCGATAAAGGTTGGAAATAGCCTCTATTTCTGTACGCCGCATCGCGAGGTTATCGCGCTCGATTCAACGACGGGACAGCTGAAATGGCGTTATGATCCGGGCGGCGACATGTCGCACAACGTCTATCAAGCTTGCCGCGGGGTTTCATATTACGACGCCTCGTCTGTGGCATCCGCGGGAGCATGCGCGCACCGCATAATCTCGACGGCATCGGATCTTCCAAGGCTATTCGAACTCGATGCCGATACGGGCAAGCCCTGCGAGCAGTTCGGTGAGCAGGGAATGGTCGATTTGCGCGATCACATGGGGCCGGTTCCGCCAGGGTTTCATTTCATTTCCTCGCCGCCGCTTGTCCTGAACGGGCGTATAGTTCTGGGAGGATGGGTCTACGACAATCAGACCGTCGGCGAGCCTTCAGGCGTCATACGTGCCTTTGACGCAAACACCGGGCGACTTGCATGGTCGTGGGACATGGGAAAGAATCCCGCTAATAAGCCGCTTGGTGCAGATGAAACCTATACACGTGGAACGCCAAACGGCTGGGGCGTCTATACGGCCGATCCAAAGCTCAATCTCGTCTTCGTGCCCCTGGGCAACGCAACCCCGGACTATTTCGGAGGGCAGCGCAGATCTTTCGATGACCGCTACTCAAGCTCACTGGTGGCGCTGGACCTTACCACCGGGCAGGAGAGATGGCATTTTCAGACCGTGCATCATGATCTGTGGGATTTCGATCTTCCCGTGGGGCCATCGCTTGTCGATCTCCCCGACGATGGGGGCGGCAGTATCCCAGCGCTCGTTCAAACCAGCAAACAGGGCCAGCTTTTTCTTCTTGACCGCCGTGATGGCCATCCTTTGGCCGAGGTCGACGAGCGGCCGGTACCGCCGGGCGATATACCGGGCGAACGCTATTCGCCCACACAACCGTTTTCGACCGGCATGCCGCAATTGCTCGCGCCCAAGCTTCGAGAAACGGATATGTGGGGTGCAACTCCCATCGATCAGCTTCTCTGCCGGATCTCCTTTCGGCGGATGCGGGACGACGGTTTGTTTACGCCGCCAGGATTGAAACCGACCATCGGCTGGCCAGCCTTCGACGGGACTTCCGATTGGTATGGCGCGACGATCGATCCAGAACGCAAACTCTTGTTTATCAATACGACATTCATGCCGTTTCAACTGCAGATGCTTCCCTATGCGTCTGCTCTCGCCAAAGGGCTCTTCGCGCCATGGGGCGGATGGAAGCAGCCATATCCTCAGCCTGACTTCCAAAATAATCCCGAGCATGGCACGCCTTTTTCCATTGTCGTCAAAGCTTGGCTCGGTGTGCTTGACATTCCCTGTACCCGCCCGCCTTGGGGTCAGATGCAGGCGATCGATTTGTTGACAAGAAAGGTCGCCTGGCAGCGTCCTCTGGGAACGACAGAGGATATGGGGCCATTTGGACTGCGCCTGCCCTTTGGTCTGCCCACGGGAATATTCAGCATGGGCGGGAGTGTTGCGACACGTAGCGGCTTGATCTTCATCGCTGCGACGACGGATCAATATATCCGGGCGCTCGATGGCAAGACGGGAAAGGTCGTCTGGCAGTTTCACCTGCCGGCAGGTGGAAACGCCACCCCCTTGACCTATCTCGGCTCGGACGGAAGACAATATGTCGTCGTTGCAGCTGGCGGGCACGGCGGCGTGCAGTCGCGCAACGGTGACGAAATCGTAGCGTTTGCGTTGCCGCATCGCTAGGTTTGGAAGCAATTTACCCTCCAGGGCGGTGTTTGGCCAGGCCTCTTGCCTTGCAATTCGGTTTCCAACGGAGCTGGCTATGTAACGGAGACCCGGTCGAACGCCGAAGAAGGAACTGCGAATGACCATCTCGACTTTGGCGGGGTCGTCAATCGTCACCCTTTTGTTTCAGGGCGTCGGACACGCGGCGCTTGCGTGGATGATCGATATTTTCGCCGTGGGCATCGCGCGCTTTTTCACCGCCATCCTTGGCCGGCAGATATCCAGCCGGCTTTGATCCAGCGGGTCCTTCCCATCGTGGCGATTGATCCGTCGTTCCTGGTGCGCCTTCACGAGGTTGCTGATGTTTCATGGCCGCGCCTCCTCTAGCATGTATTTTTAGCGTGTATTTTGTGGCGGTCGCGGCAGCAAGCAGCGACGGGTCCGCCTTCGTTCTTAAAACCGCCTGCGGTCCGTATTGTTCCTAGCAAACTGGGATTGGGATGCGCCGTCTGTGGACAGCACTACAGACGGGTGGAACTTTCAACCCCGGTTTTCGTTTGACCTCATTGCGAGGGCGAATTCAGGGGAATTCCGTGGCGCAGATCTTTACGGCATCGGCTGATACGAGGTTGCGCGCGTCCCTGCTTGTTGCGGCCATCCTGATATTTCTGATCGTCCTGTTTGTCGGCGGATATGCGAGTTCCAGCTATGGCACCCTGGTCGGTTGGGTGCAGGATCAGCCGGTTCCCTTCAGCCATGAGCACCACGTGGCAGGTCTCGGTATCGACTGTCGGTATTGTCACACCTCCGTCGAGACAAGCGCCCGCGCGGGATTGCCAGCGACGTATATCTGCATGAGTTGCCACTCGCAGATCTGGACCGGCGCTGGCATGCTGGCGCCGGTCCGACACAGCCTCGCGGCCAATGTGCCGCTCACATGGAACCGCGTCAGCCGGTTACCCGACTATGTCTACTTCAACCATTCGATCCATGTTGCCCGCGGTGTTGCCTGCGTAACCTGCCACGGGCGGGTTGATCGGATGCCGCTGATGACGCGCGCACAGCCCTTCCAGATGCAGTGGTGCCTGGATTGCCATCGAAATCCGGCACCCAATCTGCGCCCGCCTGATCAGGTGACACGCATGGACTGGTCAGACTGGGACGCCAATCCTGAGCAGCACAAGGATTTCGGCGCGCAGGTGATGAAGGCCTATGGCATCGAACCGAGGAAACTCATCCAATGCAATATCTGTCACAGGTGATCCGATGATAGATCGTCCGGTTCAAAAAAACACCGTCCGCGAGCGGCTGACCGGCAAGTCGGGGAAGCATTTCTGGCGGGCATTGGAGGAGCTTGCCGATACGGAGGAGTTTCACCGCTTCTCGCGACGCGAATTTCCGTTGTTGCATGGCAACGGTATTGTGATCGATCGCCGCTCACTCTTGAAGATCATGGCAGCATCGCTTGCGCTCTCAGGTCTTTCAGCTTGCAAGGGCGAGGAGGACGAGGAGGCGCTCCCATACGTCCAGGCGCCCCAAGCTGTGAGCGTCGGCGTTGCCAAGTGGTTTGCAACTGCCGTGACCTTTGGCGGTTACGCGCAGCCTATTCTCGGCAAGACCTTCACCGGCAGACCGGTCAAGCTGGAAGGCAATCCCGATCATCCCGTATCCGGCGGCGCCACCGATGCCTTCACGCAGGCCTCACTCCTCGGCCTCTACGATCCCGGTCGCTCGCAAACACCGCTTCATCTGGGCAAGCCCGCCGATTGGGACGCATTCGATGCCGAGATGGCGGCGAAAGCTGATGAGCTGGACAACACTGAAGGGGAGGGGTTCCGGCTGCTGACCGCACCTTTCAGTTCGCCGACCCTGCGCCGCCAGATCGAGGCGATGATGCAGCGGTGGCCAAAGGCACGCTGGCATATCTGCGATCCATTGCCCAACACGGCGCGATTGAACGCCACGCAGCACATTTTCGGTCGTCCTCTGGAGCTTCAGCCGGCATTCGCTGCCGCCGAGACCATCGTCAGCCTCGATGACGATTTCCTCGGCCCCGGTCCGTGGCAGACGCCATATGCCCGTGCCTTTGCCGATCGCCGGCGGATGCGCCAACACATGCGGGGCGCGAGCCGGCTATTCGTGGCCGAACCGACACCTTCGGCCACTGGGGCGGTTGCCGATATGCACCTTGTCGCCTCACATTCGGGAATGGATCGCCTGCTGCGCGCCATAGCCGCCCAGATCGGTCTCACGGGTTTGGGGGATGTCAGCTTCGCTGACCACGAGCGGCAATGGGTGATGGCTGCCTCATCCGCACTTCAAGCATCCAAGGCCAATGGCTTGCTACTGATCGGCGCCCATCATGGAGACGATCTTCAGGCGCTTGCTTTGCTGATCAATGAGAGATTGGGAAGTCTCGGAAACACGCTTCGGTTCTCGGAGCCGGTCAATGCACAAGCGCCGGACGGCTCGCGATCGCTCGACATTCTGACCACCGACATGAACGCCGGCAAGGTGTCGACACTTGTGGTCGTCGGTACCGATCCCGCCTATTTTGTGCCGGCCGATCTCACCTTCCGCGATGCTTTGCAGAAAGTGAAGCTCCGCATTCACGCCGGGCTCTATGTCGATGAAACCGCTTCTCTTTCGCATTGGCATGTGCCGCTTCAGCATGATCTTGAAAGCTGGAGTGACGCGCGCGCTGTCGACGGCAGCGTGACATTGATCCAGCCGTTGGTCCGGCCGTTCTACGCGGTGCGTGCAGCGCATGTCGTGCTTGAAACATTGATGGGCCGCACGTCCAGCGATAGAGATCTGGTGCAGCAGACCTGGCGCGCGGCCTGGGCTGGGGAGTTCGACGAGCGCTGGCGTGACGCCCTTTATCGCGGCTTCGTTTCGGGCAGTGCCGCACCGTCGCTCATCCCGGCGGTTCTGAACCGCGCGGTCCTGCAGGCTGCGGCGGATGCCTCTTCCGGCCTGTCGCTGATCATCCGTCCGGATGCCGGTGTCTGGGACGGCACGCTCTCGGAAAATGCCTGGGCGCAGGAGACGCCACGGCCTCTGACCAAGATCACATGGGGTAACGTGATCCTTGTCAGCCCGCAACTTGCATCGGAACGGCAGCTGGAAAACGGCGCCGAAGTCAGATTGACGGCGGGAAACGCTTCTATCCAAGGGCCGGTCTGGATCATGCCGGGCCAGGAAGCCAATACGATCACCATTACGCTCGGTTATGGACGCACGCTGAAGGATTCCATAGCTGCCGGTCTTGGCTATGACGCCTACGGTCTGCGGCGATCGACGGATCCTTGGTACATCACCGGTGTTGCAATCGAGCCAACGGGCAAAATGTTGCAGGTGGCAACGACGCAATTACACCAGGCGATCGACGGTTTCGATTTCATCCGGACGGTGGAGATCGGCCAGCTCGATCCGCAGTCCCGGCCGGATCACAAGCAAAATCCGCCATCGCTCTACCCGGACAGGCCGATATCGGATCCGTCCTGGGGCATGTCGATCGATCTCGATCTTTGCATCGGCTGCAATGCCTGCGTGACCGCCTGTCAGGCTGAAAACAACATTCCGGTGGTCGGCAAGGAGCTTGTGGCCGAAGGGCGGCAAATGCATTGGCTGCGGATCGATCATTATCATGAAGGCGATGGAACGGCGCCGAAGTCCTATTTTCAGCCGGTCCCCTGTATGCATTGCGAGCAGGCGCCCTGCGAAATGGGCTGTCCCGTCAATGCTGCCGTCCATAGCATCGATGGCCTGAACCTGCAGGTCTATAATCGCTGCATCGGCACACGAACCTGCTCTTCCTACTGTCCCTATAAGGTGCGCCGTTTCAATTGGTTCGACTTCACCAGTGACGATGCGGAGTCGGTCAAAGCCATGCGCAATCCGGATGTGACGGTGCGCAGCCGCGGCGTCATGGAAAAATGCACCTATTGCGTCCAGCGTATCGCCGAGGCACGGATCGTGGCCGACAAGGAGGGCCGGCCGATCCGCGATGGCGAGATCGTTACAGCCTGCCAGCAAGCCTGTCCGACACAGGCGATTACCTTCGGCAATGTTGCAGACCCCAATTCCGGCGTCAGTCGGCTCAAGGCCGGTTTCCGTGACTATAGCCTGCTCGAGGAAGCGAACACCCGGCCGCGAACGACCTATCTCGCCCGGATCGAAGATCCGTCCCTCGGAAAGACGGAGGCGGCGGGATGAGCGAGAAAATTCGCAAACGGGACGCTGCAGCCGCGGAGCGGATCACGCGGATCCCGTTGAAATATCCGGCGCCTCGCGCATGGTGGATATGCTTCGCATTTTCCCTGCTCCTGCTTTTATCCTTTGCGGTTTCGGCGGCGGTGCTTCTCATTTCCGGCGTCGGCGTCTGGGGCAACAATATCCCCGTCAATTGGGGTCTGGCGATTGCCAACTACATCTGGTTCCTCGGCATCGGGCATGCCGGGACGTTGATCTCGGCAATGCTGCTTCTATTGGGTGCTCACTGGCGTAATTCGCTCAACCGCTTTGCCGAAGCGATGACGCTGTTTGCCGTCATCTGCGCCGGGCTCTATCCGATCCTGCATCTTGGCCGGCCATGGTTCTTCTACTGGATCGCGCCCTATCCTAATACAATGACGATTTCGCCGCAGTTCAAGAGCCCGCTCAGCTGGGATTTCTTCGCTGTCCTGACCTATCTCACTGTTTCCATACTGTTTTGGTATATCGGCATTATCCCGGATCTTGCCGCAGTGCGCGACCGCGCCAAGCGACGTGGGCAGCAGGTGATCTACGGGCTTGCGGCGCTCGGCTGGCGGGGGTCTGCCCGGCACTGGGCACGATGGAACCAGGCCTACAGGCTGACGGCGGCGATTGCCGTTCCGCTGGTGGTCTCGGTTCATTCGGAAATTTCGCTTCTCTTTGCCGCCGGTCCGATACCCGGCTGGACCTCCACGGTCTTCCCGCCCTATTTCGTGCTTGGGGCCGCCTTTTCCGGTTTCGCCGTCGTCGCCATGATCGCGGTCGTACTGCGCCACGCCCTCGGTCTCGGCATGCTGGTCACCGACCGCCATCTCGACCTGCTCGGACGCTTCCTGCTCGCAACCGGCTTGATGACGGCCTACGGCTATGTCGCAGAAGTGTTCGACAGCCTTTACGGCGGCGAATTGCAGGATGTGGGAACCCTGACGGACCGCCTGGTCGGCGCCTATGCCTTCAGCTATTGGGGCGCCGTCATTCTGAATTTCCTACCGCTGCAGCTATTGTGGCTCGAAAGCGTCAGACGCCAGCCGCTCATGCTCTTTCTGATCGGCCTGTCCGTCACGATCGGCATGTGGTTCGAGCGCTATATGTTGCTGACGACGTCGCTATATCGCGACTATCTGGTTTCCTCCTGGGGCGAATATCATCCCAGCATATGGGAATGGGGCCTTTATGCGGGAATGCTCGGTGTCTTCCTGACACCGTTCCTTCTCTTCGTGCGCTTCCTGCCTGTCATCTCCACGTTTGAAGTGGAGGAGGCTTTACGCGAGACGGGGGATTTGAGGCATGCGTGAGCCGCGTCCCGGAGGAGATCTGTTTGGGCTGCTGGCCGAATTCGACAGGCCAGAGCGTCTGATCGAGGCGGTGAAACGCGCGCGCAAGGCGGGCTTTACCGTCATGGAGGCATATTCTCCGTATCCGGTCGAAGAACTGACGGAGGCGCTCGGATTCGAGGAGAACATCGTGCCGTGGCTGACTTTAGCAGGCGGTATCTTCGGCGCAGCGCTCGGCTACGGGCTGCAATTCTACACCAACTACGCCTATCCGATCGAAATCGGCGGTCGTCCGCTCTATCCCTGGCAGTCCTTCATGCTCATCACCTTCGAACTCACGGTTCTTTTTGCCGTGCTTTCGGCAATTTTCGGCATGTTGCTTCTGAATCGCTTGCCGCGGCTGCATCATCCGCTGTTCGACATCGAGGCGTTTCAGCTCGGACAGTCCGACAAGTTCTTTCTCATCATTCTAAGTAACGACGAGCGTTTCCATTCGAAGCGCACCCGCACCTTCCTTGACATGCTCGATCCAGTCCGCGTGGAAGCCGTCGAGCATACGGAGCAACCGGAATGAGGTGCAGCCTTCTCATTCTTGCGCCGATGCTTCTGCTTGCCGGCTGCGACGACATGAACCATCAGCCGCGCTATGATTCCTACGAAAAGAGCCGGCTCTTTGCCGATGGCAAAGCCCTGCAGGCGCCGCCTGATGGAACGATCGCACGGGACGATCTTCAGAATGCGCAGGCGGTTGCCGATCGTCCAGCGATGAATATCGAGCTTCTTCAGCGCGGGCAGCAGGAATTCGGCATCTATTGCACCCCCTGTCACGACACCGCCGGCTACGGCAATGGCACGGTGCCCGCGCGAGGCTTTCCCCATCCGCCGAGCTTCCACATCGACCGACTGCGACAGGCGCCATCCCGTTATTTCGTTGAGGTGATCTCCAAGGGCCACGGCGTGATGTATTCCTATGGGGATCGTGTTTCTCCACGGGATCGATGGGCGATCGCGGCCTATATCCGGGCGCTGCAGCTAAGTCAGGGCGCCAGCGTCACAGGCCTGCCGCCGGAGGATCAGGCGCAGCTGAAGAGGGTAGGGTCATGAGTCGGGTCGAAGCCATGCCGACCCGCTTGCTGGCGCTGAGCGGCGTCATCTTCTGCATCGCGGCTCTTGCCCTGGTGCTGGTCGCGCCTGCGTCCGCCTTGCTCGGCTGGCTTTCCGCGCTGGTCTTCACGAGTGCGCTCCCGCTCGGTGCGCTTTGTCTGGTCATGATGATGCGCATCATTCCGGGGATCTGGCGGCATGATCTCGATCACGCGGCGAGATCGTCGCTATCGCTGCTGCCGCTTGTGCTGATCGCCTGGCTGCCGATCCTGTTCGGCCTGTCCTTCGTCTATGAATGGGTGCGGCAGCCTCTATCCGAACCCTTCAAGGCGATCTACCTGATGCCGTTATTCTTCGATCTCAGAACCCTGTTCATTCTCGCTGCCGCTTACCTCCTTGCTCAGGCACTGTTGCGCAGCCAATCTCTATCCGTTGCGGTCGGCGGACTCATTGGCTTCGTCCTCTTGCAGGAAATCCTGGCGACCGATTGGCTGATGTCGCTCGATCCGCACTTCCATTCCTCCGGTTTCGCGCTCTATGTGCTCGCGGGCCAAATGCTGACGGCACTTGCGCTGCTGATGCTTATGAGCCTTTGGGAAGGGGGCGTGACGAGGCCGAGCATATTCGGTGCACTCTTGGTCACCGCCATCCTCTTTTGGGCCTATCTGGCGTTCATGCAATATTTCATCATCTGGTCGGGCAATCTGGTTCAGGGCGTCCTCTGGTTTCAGCGCCGTGGCACGGGCATTTGGTTCGCGGTCGAGGTCTTGATTGCCTTCCTGCATCTGACGCCACTTTTCCTTCTGTTCTTTCCGCCGATCCGCCGATCCAGACGATGGTTGGTGGGTCTGATATCGATCATCCTCGCCGGGCGATTGCTGGAATATGCCTGGCTCATCCTGCCGCGGGTGACAGCCCATCTTGGATACGCAATCATAGCCTATGGCCTGTCGCTTGCCGGGCTTGCGCAGATCGCGCTTGCCATTCTTTCCCGCGCGAGCAAGGTCGCGCGCCAGCCGGCCGCGACCACGACAGCGGAGGCTTCATGATGGCTGCCTCGCTTTCCAGGAGGTCGCGGCGGCAAAAAGCGTCGCCGCAATTCGAACCGAAGGATGTCTCGCCGCGGCTGGTGCTTTGGGTGACGTTTGGCCTTTTCCTCGGCATGGGTCTTTCTGTTCTCCTTGTCTTTGGCATTCTGTGGTGGATTGCGCCGAACGTCGCACAGCCGCAGACGAAGTTCGGGTCTAGGCAGGCGGAGCTAGGCCCACGCCTCGAAGTATCACCATCCGCCAGTCGCGAGCTGATTCAACGGCAGGCGGAACAGCGCCTCGAGGGGTACGGCTGGATCGATCGTAAGGCCGGCACGGCGCATATTCCAATCGACAGGGCCATGGCCATTCTGGGGACGCGCGGCTGGCCGGACCGCAATGAACGGGAGGAAACGCGATGAGGACGGCCGCATTCACGCTGGCTCTTGCCTTGCTTCTCTGCGCCGGCGAGGTGCACGCGGCAACCTTAGATCTGTTCACGGCGACCGGGATCGATCAGAAGCCGAATGCTTATATCCCTCTCGATCAGCCTTTCCGCGACGAGGGGAGGCACCTCGTCACTCTTCGCCAGCTTGGAGGCGGCAAACCGATCCTGCTGGCGCCTGTCCTGCATAATTGCCCCAATATTTGTGGCGTCACCCTGTCGGGTCTGATGCAGGCCGTTGAAGGACAATCATTTCGACCAGCTACCGACTTTACGATTGTTGCCTTCGGCATCGATGCGCGTGAGGGGGCGAAAGAAGCTGCAGCCTCGCTCGATCAGCTGAAGCGCCGGTTCCCCTCCCTCGCAAAAAATGGCGTGCATGCGCTGACGGGCGAGGCGGCCGCTATTCACGGCGTCACCGATGCGCTCGGCTATCGTTATGCCTGGGATCCCGATATTGACCAATATGCCCACGATGCCGCCGTCGCCGTCTTGACGCCGGACGGGAGGTTGAGCCGCTGGCTTTACGGCCTGGCGCCGACAAGCCGGGATCTGAAACTGGCGCTCACCGAGGCCGGCGAGGGCCGGATCGGCAGCTGGCGTGACCAGCTTCTGGTGCTGTGCTATCACTATGATCCATTCACCGGGCGATACTCATCCCTCATTCTGATGGCGCTTCGCCTCGCATCCGGCTTCGTCGCTATCGTCGGTGCCGGCCTGGTTGCCCTCGTGCTTGTTCGTGAGCGCCGGTCGAAAGAGACCGGGGGGAGGGCGTCGTGAATTTCATTCCGCTTTGGCCGCCCGGCGCGTCGGCTTATAGTCACCAGATCGACTTGCTCGTCATTGCCTTCACCGTACTGATCGTGGCGCTGTCGGCGCCGGTATTCATCCTGCTCCTCGTTTTCATCGTCAAATATCGGCGCGGTAAGGAGGCCGATCGCAGGCATGCGCCGGACCGCAACATTCCCCTGGAGCTTTCCTGGACCATCATCCCGTTTGTCGCCCTTCTCGGCTTCTATATCTGGTCGACGGATCTCTTCGCCAGGCTCTATCATCCGCCCGCCGACGCCATGCAGATCGACGTCGTTGCCAAGCAATGGATGTGGAAATTCCAGCATCCCGAAGGCCAAGCCGAAATCAACGAACTGCATGTACCATCCGGTCAGCCGGTCAAGCTCACGATGGCGTCGCAGGATGTCATTCATAGCCTCTTCATCCCGGCCCTGCGCATCAAGCAGGATGTCGTGCCTGGGCGATATACGTCGAGCTGGTTCGTGGCCGACAAGACGGGCACCTATCGCATTGCCTGCTCGCAATATTGCGGCAGCAATCATTCCGAGATGACCGGCAGCTTCGTCGTCATGAACCCCGCCGACTATGCCAAATGGCTGTCCCTGTCCTCGAATGAGGTTAACCTTGCCGCGGAAGGGGCGGCGCTCTTTCGCAGCCGCGGCTGTAGCGGCTGTCACGATCCGGGAGCGTCGGTGCGAGCGCCCTCTTTGGCGGGCATCTACGGCAATCCGGTGCCGCTTCAATCGGGAGAGATTGTCATCGCCGATGATCAATATATTCGCGACAGCATCCTGCTACCGCAATCGAAGGTCGTCGCCGGCTATCAGCCAATCATGCCGACGTTTCAAAACGTCCTGAGCGAGGAGGATGTCATGAAGCTTGTCGCCTATGTCAAATCGCTGAAGCAGGCGGGGGTGACACAATGACCGACGTCGCTGATCCCAAGCTTGAAGAGGCAAATGTCGGTAGAGTCGGCTCGACGGAGACTGTGGCGCAGCGCGTCAGCTACCTGCGCGCCGGGCATAGTCTCAAGTCTTGGCTGCTGACGACGGACCATAAGCGGATCGGCGTTCTCTACACCCTCTCCATCACATTTTTCTTCTTCATCGGTGCGGCCGCGGCCGCGCTGATCCGGCTCGATCTGCTGACGCCGGCGGGAGACCTAATGACCAATGAAGGCTACAATCGCGCCTTCACGGTCCATGGTGTGGTCATGGTATGGTTCTTTCTCATCCCATCCATCCCCAACACCTTCGGCAATTTCCTGATCCCGTTGATGATCGGCGCGAAGGATCTCGCTTTTCCCAAGCTGAACCTGCTGAGCTGGTATATCTACATGCTCGCCGGGTTGTTTACGGTGTTCGTTCTGATCGCAGGCGGGGTCGATACGGGATGGACATTTTACACGCCCCTTTCGACGATGTATGCCAACGGCAACGTGATCCTGGCCGCAAGCGCTGTGTTCATCGTCGGCTTTTCCTCGATCCTTACGGGATTGAACTTCATCGTCACGGTTCACACCCTGCGCTGCCCCGGCATGACATGGGGCAGGCTGCCGCTTTTCGTCTGGTCGATCTATGCGACATCGTTGATCCTGGTGCTGGCCACGCCAGTGCTGGCGATCACGCTCGTGCTCATTTCGCTGGAACGGCTGTTCGGGCTCGGCATATTCAACCCGGCGATTGGTGGCGATCCGCTGCTGTTCCAGCATCTCTTCTGGTTTTACAGCCATCCGGCCGTCTATATCATGGTCCTGCCCGCCCTCGGGGTAGTCAGCGAACTTGTCGCAGCCGGTGCCCATAAGCCGATCTTCGGCTATCAGTTCGTGGCCGGCTCTTCGATCGCGATCGCGGCCCTCGGCTTCTTCGTCTGGGGCCACCATATGTTCGTCTCGGGGCAATCGCTCTATGCGAGCGCGGCCTTTTCCTTCCTCAGCATCGCAGTGGCGATCCCCTCCGGCGTGAAGGTTTATAACTGGACGGCAACGCTGTTCAAAGGCCACATCTCGCTCGATCCGCCGTTTCTCTTCGCCATGACCTTCATCGGCCTTTTCGTTTTCGGCGGATTGACGGGCCTGATGCTCGCCATGCTCGCAATCGATGTCCACGTGCACGACACCTATTTCGTGATCGCGCATTTCCATTACATCATGGTCGGCGGAACGATATCGGCCTTCTTCGGCGCGCTGCATTACTGGTGGCCAAAGATCGTCGGACGCATGTATTCGCTGGCCTGGGGGCGGGTCACGGCGATCTTCTTCTTTATTGGATTCAACCTGACATTCTTTCCGCAATTTCTGCTCGGCTATCTTGGAATGCCGAGGCGCTATCATGTCTATCCGCCGGAATTTCAGGTGCTGAACGTCATATCAACCGGCGGCGCCGCCGTTCTCGGGGTCGCTTACGTTATGCCATTGATCTATCTCATCTATTCGATGTGCTATGGCAAGCCGGCACCCAACGATCCATGGAATGCGACCGGACTGGAATGGACGACGCCCTCGCCGCCGCCGAAGCATAATTTCGAGGCATTGCCCGTCGTCGATCGCCCACCTTACGACTATGAGATCGAGATGAGGGACGAACATGTCTGACGCAAGGCCAGTCACCGACCCATTCACCGATCCCCTTCAGCAGCATCGTGCCGCGATGATGGGGATGTACGTCTTTCTCGGCAGCGAAATCATGCTCTTCGGTGGTTTGTTCTGCGTTGCCGCCGCCGTGCGTCTGGCGCATGCGCCCGAGATCGTCCACGCCTCCCGTGCTCTGCATTTTGGGATTGGCGGGCTTAATACTGCCATCCTGCTGACTTCAAGCCTCTTCGTCGCCTTGGGCGTGGAGAGCGCCAACGGGGGCCGTGCCAAAATCACTTCCCGTTGGCTCGTTGGAGCCGCTGCCCTCGGCTTGGCGTTCCTTATGATGAAAGCCTATGAGTACCGGATGGAATTTACCGAAGGGCTGCTCCCGATAGAGGGTGTGCATTCCCGCTATGCGGACGACGTTCAGCATCTCTTCATGAACCTCTATCTCATCGCCACCGGCCTACATGCGGTGCATCTGTCCATCGGTATCTTGCTTCTGATCGCGCTATCGTTTCGCTTGGCGTTCGGCTCGATCAAGCTGCCGGAGCGGGCGATCGTTCTCGTCACTGCTGGCCTCTATTGGCACCTGGTCGATGTGATCTGGGTCTTCCTCTATCCTGTATTCTATCTTGCGAGGTGAACCTTTTATGCTGCGCCTCGCAAATCCTCTGGTCGTTATCTGGGCAATCCTGCTGGTTTTGCTAAGTGCCACTATCGCGGCAAGCTTCGTGCTGAGCGGGCCGGTGGGTCTCGTCGTCAGCCTTTCGATCGCGGCGATCAAATCCGCAATGATCTATTGGCGCTATATGCATCTGAACGAGGAGACGCCGCTTAACCGCATTGCCGCGCTTGCCGCCGGTCTCTGGCTGCTGATCCTGCTCGGCTTTCTCGGCGTCGATTACTGGACCCGCGCGCTCGTCTAGTCGCGTTCGAGCCCTGTCGGGCGAGAAAAAACATGCAACATTCGCCAGCGGATCATCACGCGCGATCGTGGCAAGCGATGGAGATATGCGCGCCCTTGCAAAGCCTCTTCGGAACATTGTCGGCCCAGTATGGTTCTATCCTTGTCGACGATAGATGCCGAGCAGACAAGCACGAGTTGGTAGCTCGCGAGGAGACCACATGAACCATCACTCAGATGCACGCCGTCGCATGATGATTTTTGTCGTGACGATTTTCGTTCTTGCCTGCCTCATCGCTGTCTATTTTGCCTTTGCACTTCATCCTGGCGAACCGACTCCGCCAACCACAGGGGCGGTGTCGTCTCAGGCTAACTGACAGCGCAATCACTTGCGAGCACGCAAACAGGCGGCAAGTAAATCGGCATCGCCTAATCGATACAGCCCATCCCTAGTAATCTGCCGAGGAGGTGCGCGCAGCGATTTTAAACCATGCCTGCGATGCCGTTGCATTATTGCTGATCCCCTGCAGAAGACTGACGCTCGATCCTGTGTTGATCTAGCAGCGCGGCGATGAATACGTGTCCGGCCGCAGAGGCGAACGCCGAAGGTGCTCGTCAACTGGAGGTGAGGCGCAAGATTGCGTCAAGGGTCTGCTTCGGCGCCTCCTGCGGAATGAAATGGCCGATCGCGTCGAGGACGATACGTTCGTATTGTGCCGCGAAATACTGGTCCTTGCCAGCCGAGGTATCAACGAGATTGCACCCGTCGGAAGCGCCGTGCAGTACCAGGGTCGCAACTTGGATCGCCGGGTTTTCGGCAAGCCTGCGCTCGACATCCTCGTGCTCCTGGGCGCCGGGTGTCTCTTTCCAACGCTGCAGATAGGCATGAATGCTGATTGGCGCCCAATCGTCGTTCTGAAGCGAGGGCGCCATCGCGTCGAAATCCTGCCATTTCGTCGGCCAATCGGGAGACCATGTCGCCCAGAGAAATCTGGCAAGACGGAGCCGGTCTTTGTCCATTGCCTCCCGTCCCTGTTTGAGAGCAACTACCCACTCGTACCAATAGGCCTTCGCCAGGTCGTAGCTTATCTCCTTGATGGGCTGGGACGTAGCGTATCCGGCAGCCATTGCCACCAGGCCGCGCAGACGCGCGGGAAAGAGTGCCGCCACACCATAACCGGCACGCGCGCCCCAATCATAACCGCAGATCACCACGTCACTCAGGTCGAGCGCTTCGAGGAACTCGGCAAGATCCTCGGTCAGTGCTGCGATTGCGCCGCTCCTCATTGTGTCTGCCGAGAGAAAGGTCGTAGGGCCTGTGCCGCGCAGATATGGAGCAATGACGCGATGACCGCCATCCACCAAAGCAGGAACGATCTTATCCCAACACCGGACATCATCGGGCCAACCATGGACAAGCACGACGGGCTTACCGCGCGGGTCACCGGCTTCCTCATAGGCGATATCGAGATCGCGTGTTTGCGTGTGTTTCGTCGTCGGCATGTCCATGATCGATTAATCGCTTCGTTGGCCTCAGACTCGGGGCAGATGAAATGGTCACATCGACTAACCATAGCGCCTGCCTATTGTTCCAAGGCCGATGGTCGGATCAGACAGCTGGAATGCAGGATCATGAAAGGGCGAGGGAGGCGAAAACCTTGTTGGCGTGGACGCGGCATTGAGCCGAGCAGCAGTTCAATCGGAGGCTTCCAGGACCGCTCAAACCTGCTTTGGAATCTGATCGGAACATTTGGTCATTGCTCCGGTTAGGAAGCTCATTACCCCGATCAAAGCGGTGAAAGGATTGCTGTGATGCAGATCAGCAGTTTCAAGGACATGTATCTCGCCGAGCTTCAGGAGCTTGTCAGCGTCGAAAGTCAACTCGCCGATTCGTTGCTGCGAATGGCTGAAGTCGCAGCACATCCGTCATTAAAGGATGCACTGGTCCACCATCGCGCGCAAACCGAGGTGCAAAAGGACCGCCTCGTGTCGCTCCTGCAGAAGCATGGAGCCGACCCGGCAACCCATACGGATCAGGCGATGCAGGCCTTGATCCATGAGACCGAAAAAATGGCTTCCATGCTGAAGGGAAATGACCTGCGCGATGCGGGTCTCATCGCTTCCGCTCAGAGGCTCGAACATTACGAGATCGCGGCATACGGCACGGCTGCCGCTCTGGCCGGTCAGCTGGACCTGCGAGAGGATCAGGAGGTGCTGCACCGGAGCCTCGAAGAGGAGAAGCAGACGGATGTTCTGCTGACCCGATTGGCCAAAGGCGAAATAAATCGAGATGCGCTGCCGTCTGACTGACGGACCACTATCGTGAATATAGCCGGCTGCAAGCTCTATCTGAAAGGAGCATTCAATGAAACACCAAGCCCTTCAAGACATTCAGACCATTGCCAATGTCAATCTCGGATATCCGCACCGGCTGCCTGCGATGACCAGGCGCGAACGTCTCGAACGGTGGGCGGATCTTCTCGATCACTGTGGGCATCAAGCACTTTCAACCCTGGAAGAGACAGAATTTCAGCCTGCGAGGGAACGCGCGGTCATGCGCGCAGACAACTCGCCTCTGTCAGTGGCGTTTGCCGACCAGCTCATGCACGAAGCGGGCTTGAAAGACGACAGCTACGGCGAAGCCAAGCGATTCTTCGAACTGAGTAACAATCAAATGCATAGGCTTCTCTGTCATTGCCACTTCGGTCCGACGGTGAATGCATCGACGGCCGCGCATAACGTTCGTGCAATCATTGCTGCAGGCGATCGGCCGGGCATTTTGACTAGGCTGCGTAATATGCTCGGCGATAAGATCCGTTTGCTTGATCGTCGTTATTGATAGGCCGGCTGGAACGAACTGAAATGGAGGTTCAAATGAAAACGTTTATCATTGTTACCAGCGTAGCGTTGTGTCTCACGGCTTGCTCTTCGACAGAGCAAGGCGCCGGGATTGGCGCCGCCACGGGCGCCGTCGTTGGCGGCGTAGCAACGGGCAATGTTCGCGGCGCCGCGGTCGGTGCGGCCGTGGGCGGGGTATCCGGCGCCTTGATCGGGAACGTCGCAGGACAGCCCGGCCGCTGCTACTACCGCGACCGCAACGGGAACCGCTATGTCGATCGCTGTTGAGCTTAGCAGACGTGGTCGGTGTCGTTCTTGAACAATCAATAGGAGCGGATTCGCCCTTGCGCCACGCCTCAAACGTCGCTGAAACGATCAGGAGAAGGACAAAAGGGCAAGGAGGCCAAGATGGCCGACTACCAGCGCATGCGCGATCACATGGTCGAGGCGCACATTAAGCGACGCGGGATACGGGACGAGTATGTTCTCAATGCGATGCGTGCCGTACCAAGAGAACGCTTCGTCGCCGAGGGCATGGCCGAGTTCGCCTATGAGGATGCGCCTCTCGCCCTGGGTGAAGGGCAGACCATTTCCCAGCCCTATATCGTGGCTTTGATGATCGAGGCGGCGGAGGTGCGCCCGGGTGATCGCGTGCTCGAGGTGGGAGCCGGCTCGGGCTACGCGGCCGCGGTAATCGGCCAGATCGCGGCGAACGTCTATGCGATCGAGCGCCATGAAGCCTTGGCGGTGCCGGCAAGACGGCGTGTGTCCGATCTCGGCTATGACAATGTGGAGATATTTGCCGGCGACGGTACGCGTGGATTTCCTGACCAGGCGCCATTCGACGCCATTCTAGTGGCTGCGGGCGGCCCTGCCGTGCCGGAGGCGCTGAAGGAACAGCTCGCGATCGGCGGGCGACTTGTAATTCCGGTGGGTGAGGAATTCGGCCAGAGGTTGTACAAGGTCGTTCGGCGCACGGCGGCAAGCTATGAGGAAACGGATCTCGGGGCTGTGATGTTTGTGCCCCTGATCGGCGAGCAAGGTTGGTCCGAGGATGGCCGGCGCGCCGCAAGCAATCACAAGCCGGGCGCGTCTCGCAAGCAGAGCCTGCCGGAAATGATTGCCGAAGTAGCGGAAGACCTGCCGAACTTCGATGATCCCGCTTTCGGGCACCTGTTCGACCGCTTTGGTGACCGGCGCGTGGTTTTGCTCGGGGAGGCGAGCCACGGAACCGCCGAATTCTATAGCGCCCGAGCTGCGATCACGCGCTACCTGATCGCCCATCAAGGATACACGATTGTTGCGGTCGAAGCGGATTGGCCGGACGCGGCGAGAGTAGATCGATATGTCAGACATCGGTCGGCCTCAGGGCGTGAGGAGCCACCATTCACACGGTTTCCGACCTGGATGTGGCGCAACACGGAGATTCAGGCGCTGATCGAATGGATGCGCAAGCATAATGCAGCTATCGACGCTGAGGGCCGCACTGGCTTCTACGGTCTCGACATCTACAATATGTCCGGTTCGATCGGTGCAGTGCTTGATTATCTTGATACGGTCGATCCGCGAGCGGCGGCAATCGCCCGGGAACGCTACGGCTGCCTGACGCCTTGGCAGAAAAACCCTGCGACCTATGGCCGGGCGGCGCTCAGTCGCGGTTATGCGGAATGTGAGCAGGCGGTGATCGACCAATGCCGGGATCTCTTACATAGGCGGCTGGATTATGCCAGGCACGACGGCGACGCTTTCCTCGACGCTGCCCAGAATGCCCGGCTGATCGCCTCCGCGGAGCGCTACTACCGCATCATGTATTATGGCGGAGCGGAAAGCTGGAATCTGCGAGACACCCATATGTTCGAAACGCTGCAACGCCTGCTTGACGCCAAGGGACCGGATGCCAAGGCGATCGTCTGGGCGCATAACAGTCATATCGGTGACGCACGCTTTACCGATATGGGTGCAACGCGTGATGAGCTTAATATCGGCCAGCTTTGCCGAGAGGCTTTCGGAGGCGAGGCGGCTCTCATCGGTTTCGGCACCCATACTGGCACAGTGGCCGCCGCGCATGACTGGGATGGAGACATGGAAGTCATGCGTGTGAATCCCTCCCGACCCGACAGCTACGAGCGGATGTGTCATGATGCGGGAGGGGACAGCTTCCTGCTCGACCTGTCGCCTGGCAAGCACGAGTCACTCCGGCGCCGCCTTTCCGAGCCACGACTGGAGCGCTTCATCGGCGTCATCTATCGGCCCGACACCGAACTGTGGAGCCATTATAGCCAGGCGATCCTTCCTGAGCAGTTCGATGCCTATGTCTGGTTCGATGAAACCCAGGCAGTGGAGCCGCTTGGGATCGAGCACCATCGCGGCATGCCGGAAACCTATCCCTTCGGTGAATAGGCAATGCTTCGCGACATTGATCGTGTCCTAGCCAAGCTCGCCGTGAGCTTCACCTCTTGCAGGGAAAAATGCGCTTTCTAAATTTTTCGGACATCAGCATGCGAGATTAAAGGAGGAAGCAATGACAAGCCACGTGTTTGACCGCCCTCTTTTCGTGAGAAGGAAGCACTTCATTCAGGAAATATGCTGCCTCGACGACATTGTCGATTTCCTTGAGGAATGGCCGGAGGAGAAACGCGGCGCCGCGCATGTCGTCATGCTGCGGGCCTGCAGAGATGCGGTAGTCGGTCAGTTTCCATTGAGTGCCGTGAGGAAGAATTTCGAGCGGTTCCTAAAGAAGAACGATATGTTGGCATCGATCGAGGAGTTTCCATTTCGTCAGCAGAGCGCCGGCGATCACAACATCGGTGACGTTTGACGCTTTCGCACATCGTCGGCGAGATCCCGAATGCTTACCCGCCTGCATCCCGGCTTGTCTTGAGGGTCCCTCATGCGGAACTTCAACGGCCGCTGAGTGTTTCCTGTAGATGTCGGACAAAGACTTTCATATACGCTGGGATGCCTCCGCGCTCGCGTTGTTGCGGTCGCGCATTCGCGGCTTTGAATGGCCGTACAACGCTGCGGACAGCGGGTGGCGTTACGGCTGTGATCCCGATTTTCTGCGCCGTTTTTGCATTCATTGGGCAGACAGCTATGATATCGAAGCCGGCGAGGGCACACTCAACCGCTATCCGCAGCTGCTCGCCGAAGTCGCGCCGGGGATGCGGCTGCACGTCGTTCATGTATGCGGCGAGGCGCAGGGGCGGCGTCCGCTCCTGCTGATCCATGGCTGGCCGGGTTCGGTCTACCAGTTCTGGCCGCTCATCGACGCACTGGCTTTTCCGTCACGCTTCGGCGGCGCGCCGATGGATGCATTCGACGTCGTCATCCCTTCGCTGCCCGGCTACGGCTATTCGGATAAGCCGGCCGCGCCAGTCGGCCCGCGTGCCACCGCCGGGTGGCTTGCGCGCTTGATGCGCGACGCGCTTGGCTATCAAGATTATCTGGTGGCGGGGACCGACTGGGGTGTCGTCATCGCCGCCTGGCTCGCTCTGGATCACCGCAAAGACGTACGCGGCATCCACATCGACTATCCCGGCGCACAACCCGCGGCGGCGCCGACGACCGACGCGGAACGCGCCTATCTTGAGGCATTCGAAGCGGCCGAAAACCGGCTCGGTGCATACAGCCGCCTCCACGCGACGCGGCCGCAGTCGCTCGCCTTTCTGGCGGCGGGTAATCCCGTCGCGCAGGCGGCCTGGATTCTCGAGCGCTTCCATGACTGGGCGGATCTGCGTGGACGTGCGATCGACGAGGTCTTCAGCCTCGATACCCTCATCACTAACCTCATGCTGACCGTCATGACCGATAGCTTCGGATCGGCGACCTGGATGTATGCCGGTGCAGAATCAGAGGGTACACGACGCCTGCCGGAAGGATGTCGGGTCCCCGTTCCGGCAGGGTTCGCGAGCTTCCCCGATCCGCGTCATCCGCGGCCGCCGCGGAGCTGGGTCGAAAAGGGTTACGACGTCGTTCATTGGCGAGAACACGATCGCGGCGGGCATTTCGCCAGCATGGAAGTGCCGGATCTCGTCATCGCCGATCTCCGGGATTGGGCGGCGTCTTTGGCCAATATCCACCGGAAGGTCGACGGTATCGTCGACCCTGAGAACAAGGCGATTGACTGAGCGAGACAATCTCGTGGCGAAGTCGCCGGGAACCCTGTGGCGAATTCATGGTTAGACGTGCTCACGGCGGTCTTTCGGACCGTGTGGTCCTCCTGCTGAAATCGCCATCGGAAAGGGTATCGGATGTCTAATCCAGAAGAAGCCTCAGCCTCGGGGGTTACGAGGCGCACACTCTTGGCGGGGACAATCACGTCTGCAACGGCCATTTCAGTCGGTGCTGCCTCGAAAGAGGAAAAAGCGCGGCTCGCGGCAGCATCGACGCAATCCACGGTCCCGGTAAAGATGAAGATCAATGGCCAACCCTATCAGTTCAGCGTTGACCCGCGCACGTCGCTTCTGGATCTCCTTCGTGACCATGCGGGCCTGACGGGTACAAAGAAGGGCTGCGACCACGGGCAATGTGGAGCGTGCACGGTGCTCACCGATGGAAAGCGGACGTTGTCCTGCATGAGTTTCGCGGCGATGAATGACGGGCGCAAGATCACCACGATCGAAGGTCTTTCGTCGGCCGATGGACATCTGCATCCGATGCAGCAGGCGTTTATCGACCACGATGCCTTCCAATGCGGTTACTGCACGCCTGGTCAGATCCTATCTGCAGTTGCCTGCGTGCACGAGGGACATGCCAGCAATGAAGCCGACATTCGCGAATATATGAGCGGCAATATCTGTCGATGCGCCGCTTACCCCAACATCCTCGCTGCCGTGAAACAGGCCCGCGACGAGATGGAGAAGCTCTGATGCTACCTTTCAGCTATCAAAGTGTTCGTGATGTCGGCAGCGCCATCGCAGAGGCGGGCGAAGCAAAGGAAATTCCTCCAACCGCTGCACCGTCACAGTTCATCGCTGGCGGCACGAACATGTCCGATTACATGCGGCTCGGTGTCAATCGACCGTCGCATCTGGTGGATATCAACTGCATCGAGGATCGATCATTGAAGACGATCGAGATCGGTGATCCCGACATTCATGTCGGGGCTCTGGTCCGCATGAGCGAGGTCGAGGACCATCCGGAAATCAACCGAAGGTGCCCGATGCTTGCCGAAAGCCTGAAGCTCGCGGCGAGCCGGCAGATCCGCAACATGGCAAGCCTTGGCGGCAATGTGCTGCAGCGCACCCGCTGCGAATATTTCCGCGAGATTTCATGGCCTTGCAACAAGCGCAATCCCGGCTCTGGCTGCGCGGCCATCGAAGGGTTCAACCGTCAGCATGCGGTGCTCGGAACCAGCGACTCCTGTATAGCCACCTATCACGGAGACTTTGCCCAGGCGCTGATTGCTCTCGATGCCTCCGTCGACATATCAGGGCAATCCGGCAAACGGCGTATCCGCTTTGCAGAACTGCATCGCCAGCCGGGCGATCGGCCGGATATCGAAACGACGCTGCGGTCGGGCGAGATCATTACTGCGATCGTCGTGAATGTTCCTGCCTGGGCTGCACGATCTCGTTACCTCAAAATACGCGACCGCCAGTCCTATGCCTTCGCCCTCGCTTCCATAGCCGTCGCAATTAACCTCGATGGAGACATCGTGCGCGATGCGCGTATCGGTCTTGGCGGGTTGGCTACGGTTCCATGGCGCGCCAAGGCGGTCGAGGAGGCACTCCGGAACAAGCCGCTCACGGAGGAAAGCGCCTCAATCGCAGCGCAGGCTGCTTTTGTGGACGCGCGTCCACGCCAGCATAACGCCTTCAAGATCGAACTTGGAAAACAGACATTGGTGCGGGCCTTGCTTGAAGCCCGCGAGATGAGGATATGACTATGAACGAGGCCGCACCTCCTGCGAAGGAAAATATGGGCGAGCCCCTGCCGCGGATCGACGCTCGCTTGAAGGTCACTGGAAAGGCATCCTATCCCGCCGACATTCCGGTCAACAATCTCGCACATGCGATGTTGGTGACGAGTGCTGTTGCGCGCGGTCGTTTGACATCGCTGCATCTGGACCAGGCGCGGGCCGTGCCAGGTGTAATTGACATTATTACCCACGAGACCATCCGAGATGAACTGGAAGCTCCCGAATTCGGGGCGTCGGGATCGACGTCCATCGGACCTCTCCACGATACGAAGATCTGGTATGACGGCCAGATCATTGCGCTGGTTGTGGCCGAAACCATCGAGGCTGCCCGCGAAGGCGCCATGCGCATCACCGCAGACTACGAGGCGGAGAAGCCGAGCACGAGCTTCGAGTCGGGGGGCACGGAAACCGTGGCTGCGGCAGAGGTGAGCAAGCAGTTCAAGGAAGACGTCAAGGCGGGCGATTTCAACGCCGCTTTCGCTGGCGCTGACGTCAAGATCGACGGCGAATACGAGATGCCGACGCAGCATCACAATCCGATCGAACTGTTCTCCACGACTGCTTATTGGCGAGGGGATGAACTCGTCGTTCATGAACCGAGCCAGAATGTCTACGGCTGGAAAGTCGAGATCGCGCGGCAGCTGAAGATCAAACCTGATCAAGTAAGGGTGGTCAGTCCCTATATCGGGGGTGCCTTCGGATCGAAGGGGCCGATCACGCCGCGAACGGCTATCGTCGCGTTTGCCGCACGCAAGCTTGGCAGGCCGGTGCGGTGTGTCGTGACCCGGCCGCAAGCGTTCACCACACAGACCTATCGTGCCGAAACGCGCCACCATATCCAGATCGGTGCGACGCGGGACGGCAAGATTGCCGCTCTCAGGCATGAGGGCTGGGAGGTGACGTCTCGTCCGGATCCTTATGTGGTCGGCGGAACGAAGACGACCGGCCTCATGTATGATTATGGATCGGTACTGACCAAGGTTTTTCTGGTCAAGGCGGACAGGCCGACGCCGAGCTATATGCGTTCCCCGCCGGAAACCCCCTATGTCTATGCACTGGAAAGCGCGATGGACGAGATGGCGGTTGCTCTTAACATGGATCCTGTAGAGTTCAGGCGCGTCAACGATGCCGTAAGGGAGCCGATCGAAGGCCGGCCCTTCTCCAGCCGCTCGCTGATGGAATGCTACGATGAGGCGGCCCGCGAATTTGGCTGGTCGAAGCGTAATCCGGATGTAGGCAGTATGCGGGATGGTGACTGGCTGGTCGGCATGGGCTGCGCGACGGCGATCTATCCGACCAATATCGCGCCTTGCGCAGTCCGCGTCACCCTGACCGACGATGGGCGGGCACGGGTCCAGACCGCCTCCCATGAAATCGGCACCGGGGTGCGCACGATTGCCGCGCAGCTTGCGGCGGAACAATTGGGGCTCGACGTAAGCGCCGTCGAGGTCGAGATGGGCGATACGCGGCTTCCGCCGGCGCCCGTTGCCGGCGGCTCCAATACGACGGCTAGCGTCTCTTCGGCGATCATCAAAGCTTGCGGAGAAATCCGCGAAAAGCTCACCCATGCGGCGGTGACATCAAATGACGGACCACTCGCCGGCCGCGATCCGAACTCGATCATGCTGCGAGAGGGTAAGCTCGTCATCGCCGAGAGCTCGCAGGACCTCAAGGATGCTTTCAAGCAGTTGGGAGCCGGCGTCATCGAGCAATATAGCGAATTTCGTCCTGACGCTGCTTCCGCGGGAGCCGTTTCCAACCTTTACAAGGGCAAGCTGGAAATGGTGAGCGGCGATCAGGGCAAGAAGGTGAAATATGCCTTCGGTGCTGAATTCGTCGAGGTCCGCGTTCACCGGAGAACCCGGGAAATCCGCGTCCCTCGGATCGTCGGCGCCTTTGGCGCTGGCCGCATCATGAATACCCGGACGGCTCGCAGCCAGCTCATGGGCGGGATGATCTGGGGAATTTCGTCGGCCCTTCACGAAGCGACCGAATTCGACCGGCGCGATGCCCGCGTCGTCAATCGGGATCTGCAAGACTACCTCGTGCCGGTGAATGCAGACATCCAG
>Ga0209371_1000596_pt1 | contig 32351 bp, 30 predicted proteins | sample AgamicAtAmrz_FD_187165 | JGI IMG/M metagenome (GOLD analysis project Ga0209371, IMG submission 187165) | Agave microbial communities from Guanajuato, Mexico - At.Am.rz (SPAdes) (version 2) | ecosystem: Host-associated > Plants > Roots > Rhizosphere | place: Guanajato, Mexico | collected 2012-06-07
TACCGACTGGTACGGATCGCGGTCGAACTGCGCCTGGGTCAGGCCACCGGGCATGTCGGCGCGGCCGTCATAGTAGTGGAAGTTGAGCCAGAACTCGTCGCTGTCGGTGGGTGCCCAGTGGGTCTTGAGCAGCACGTCATCGATGTCGTTGTCGTTGTTGCTGCGGCGGTAGCCGTTACCGTTGACGCCTGAGTACAGCAACGCGACGCCGATGCCGTTGTCGGCAGTACCGCCGACGAAGGCCGACTCTGTGTGTTTCCAGCCACCGTACCTGGAGGTTTCCAGGGTGGTGCCCAGCTCGGCGGTGGCTTTTTCCGGGATCGCCCGGGTGACGAAGTTGATGACCCCGCCGACGTTCTGCGGGCCATAACGCACCGAGCCTGCACCACGAACCACGTCGATGCTGTCGAGGTTGCCCGAGGAGATCGGCGCCATCGACAACTGCGGCTGGCCATAAGGAGCAAAGGCCGCCGGCACGCCGTCGATCAGCACGGTCGAGCGTGGCGACAGGCGCGAGGTCAGGCCGCGCACCCCGACGTTGAGCGACAGGTCACTGCCGCCGGTGCCGTTGGAGTCCTGTACCTGCACGCCTGGGATGCCACGCAGCGCGTCGCGCACGTTCATGGTGCCCTGCTCGACCATTTCCTGGCGGCGCACCACGGTACGCGCACCGGGGTGGTTCTGCACCACGGTCTGGTCGGCATCGCCCAACCAGTCACCCACCACCTTCACATCCGTAGGCGCCAGTTCCAGGCTACCGGTGGTCAAGGTGCCAGCGCTCTGCACCGGCTTGACCACCACGGTGTCCTGGGACATCTCGTAGGTCAGCCCGCTGCCTTGCAGCAACTGTTGCAGCGCCTGCTCGGGGGCCAGGTTACCGGACACCGCCGGCGCCTGTTTGCCGGCCACCAGGTCCGGGCTGAAGAACAGCTGCAGGTTGGTCTGCTGGCCGAGCTGGGCCAAAGCCTGGGCCAGCGGTTGGGCCTGGATCTGGATGGCGGCCGGGGCCTGGGCGGCATAACCGTGGGTGGCAGCGGCGCTGACCGCCAGGGCTAGCGCCAAGCGGCGCAGATGAAGCAGGGGCTTGTTGTTGTTCACGTCTTCGATCAGTCCTGAAAGTCGGGATGAATGCCAACCGCATGCAAATGTAAATGCTTGGCAGTTGCAGCTGGCGGGGAAGACGAACGAGGCGAAAAAAACCTGAATTTATTTCGCGATTATTTCGCTGGAGCCGTCGGAGTGGGTTTTCACGGTCACCGGCAGGATGTTCGGCAGAGCCCGCAGCAGCGCATCCGGATCGTCGGTGCTGAAGGTGCTGGAAAGGCGCAGGTTGGCCACCTTGCCCGGTGCGACATACAGCGGATGGCGGCGGTAGCGCGAGACTTCACTGACCACTTCGGCGAGGGTGGCGTTGTCGAACACCAGCTTGCCCTGGCGCCAGGCGGTGAGCGTGGCGGCGTTGATCGTGTAGGGCGCGGCGACCTTGCCCTGGTGGTCGATATGCGCGCCCTGCCCTGCCCCCAACTGCGCCAGCGAGCCAGCCGCGCCCTCGACCTTCACCGAGCCCTGCTCGACGGCAACCCGGGTCAGGCCGTTGTCCTGACGCACGTCGAAACGGGTACCGGTGACGGTGACGCTGCCTTGCGCGGTATCGACCACGAACGGTCGGCTGCTGTCGTGGGCGACGCTGAACATCGCCTCGCCGGCCAGCAGCCGCAGTTGCCGGCGCCCGGCGCTGAACGCAACGTCGATGCGCGTGGCACTGTTGAGCTCCAGGCGCGAGCCGTCCGGGAGCTCGAACATGCGCCGCTCGCCCGCCTGCGTGGCGAGCACGTCGTGGTGGTTCATTTGCTGGTACTGCCAGCCGCCCCAACCCAGGCCAAGCGCGGCCAGCGCCACACCCGCGGCCAGGGCCTGGCGCAGCAGGCGCCTGCGCGGTAGTTGGCGCACCGGCTCTGGTTCGCACAAGGCTTCGAGGCGCTCGGGAGGGATGAAATCGGCTGCACACCACAACCTGCCAAGCAGTTCGTATTCCTGCCGATGCTCGGGGCGCTCGTCCAGCCAATGCTGCAGACGCTCGCGCAGGGCGCTGTCATCGGGCGCGTCCTGCATGCGAACAAACCAGGCGGCGGCCTGTTCGCGCGGGTTGTCGGCGCCTTGCTGATTCATCGAAAGGGTCTCCTGACTCATCTGGTAGTCACGTCCAGGTGCTCACGCAGATGTCGGAGCGTGCGAATCATATACTTTTCGACCATGTTCTTGGTCAAACCCATGCGCTCGGCGATCTCGGCCTGGGTCAAGCCTTCGAGCTTCTGCCAGATGAACACCCGCCGACAGTTGACCGGCAGTTGCGCCAGCGCCCGCTCGACCGTGTCGGCCAACTCCAGCGCGTGCATATAGGCTTCCGGGTCGCCGCCATGGCCGGTGCCTTCATCGAACAGTTCAATTTCCAGGGCCTGACGGCGGTCTTCGCGACGGAAACCATCCACCGCAATATTGCGCGCGGTCTGGTGCAGATAGGCGCGCGGCTGCTCGACCTGCTCGCGCGGATTTTCCAGCACGCGGACGAAGGCATCGTGGGCGAGATCCTCGGCCTGCTGACGACTGCGCAACTTGCGCGTCCAGGTGCCGATCAGCTCGTGATAGTGGTCGAGAAAGCCTTTGTGTCCGGACACGGTCTGGCTCGTCAGGGAGGCGGGGACAAGAAGTCGCAAATAGTAATACTTCTTATTAAAAGCGGCAAATCGGCGTGTGCCTGTTCGACCGAGGGCATTTTTTTGCCTTGGTAACAAAAAATTTATCGATGGATTCCGGCACGGATGTACCCGCTCTGCGTGGCCATAAATATGAACACCCAAGCGCTTTTCGCGATCGAGCACGGCGCCGCCCAAACACCGTGACGCCTATGAAAACGGGTTCGCTGGCGAACGGGCCGACATGCTCCATTCCACAATTCTTTACGCTGGAATTGGCCTGGGGAACATCTGCCGGTCACACGAGTCGGTTATTCAAATGGCTGCTCGTCGATTGCACCGGAACACGCCGGGATTGCGGGTTGATTCTGCATTCCTCACGCCCTAAAGTGCGCGCCGAACGTCCATGCTGGAAACGATCCATCCGGCTCAAGTACTGACGACGAGACAGCAAGGCCGCCGCTTTTTACAGCGACCTTTTTGCTTTCGGCGACATGCCTTGGGAAGTAGGCGAACCAAAGTGGGGATACGGAGGACGTTCAGTTTGCAGCCACTTATCTTTTCAGTTTGCCCATGGAGTCCCTAAGCATGTCGATCCAGGTCGAAGACTATTTCGCGCGCGATACCTTCCAGAAAATGAAGGCGTTCGCCGACAAGCAGGAAACCCCGTTCGTACTCATCGACACCCAGATGATCAGCCAGGCCTACGACGACCTGCGCGCGGGCTTCGAATTCGCCAAGGTCTACTACGCAGTCAAGGCCAACCCGGCGGTCGAGATCATCGACCTGCTCAAGGATAAAGGCTCGAGCTTCGACATCGCCTCGATCTACGAGCTGGACAAGGTGCTGGGCCGTGGTGTCAGCGCCGACCGCATCAGCTACGGCAACACCATCAAGAAGTCCAAGGACATCCGCTACTTCTACGAGAAGGGCGTGCGTCTCTACGCCACCGACTCCGAAGCCGACCTGCGCAACATCGCCAAGGCCGCACCGGGCTCGAAGGTGTACGTGCGTATCCTCACCGAAGGCTCGACCACTGCCGACTGGCCGCTGTCGCGTAAATTCGGTTGCCAGACCGACATGGCCATGGACCTGCTGATCCTGGCCCGCGACCTGGGCCTGGTGCCCTACGGCATCTCCTTCCACGTCGGTTCCCAACAGCGCGACATCAGCGTCTGGGACGCGGCCATCGCCAAGGTCAAGGTGATCTTCGAACGCCTGAAGGAAGAAGACGGCATCGAGCTGAAGCTGATCAACATGGGCGGCGGCTTCCCGGCCAACTACATCACCCGCACCAACAGCCTGGAAACCTACGCCGAAGAGATCATCCGCTTCCTCAAGGAAGACTTCGGTGACGACCTCCCGGAAATCATCCTGGAGCCGGGCCGTTCGCTGATCGCCAACGCCGGTATCCTGGTCAGCGAAGTGGTGTTGGTGGCGCGCAAGTCGCGCACCGCGGTCGAACGCTGGATCTACACCGACGTGGGCAAGTTCTCCGGCCTGATCGAAACCATGGACGAAGCCATCAAGTTTCCGATCTGGACCGAGAAGAAAGGTGAAGCCGAAGAAGTGGTGATCGCCGGCCCGACCTGCGACAGCGCCGATATCATGTACGAGAACTACAAGTACGGCCTGCCGCTGAACCTGGCCATTGGCGACCGCCTGTACTGGCTGTCGACTGGTGCCTACACCACCAGCTACAGCGCGGTGGAGTTCAACGGTTTCCCGCCGCTGAAGGCGTTCTACCTGTAATACCCGAACGGGGCCGCAAGGCCCCGTTCTCGTTTGTGGCGTCCTGTACTGGCCCCTTCGCGGGTACAGCGCCAGATTTCAATGTGGCGCGGTCCCTGTGGGAGCGGGTTTACCCGCGAAGAGGCCAGCACAGGCGACATCATTCTTCGCGCCGCTCCAGTTCCTCGGCATAGCGCGCGGCAAAGCTCATCAGCACCGGCCCTGCGTTCTGTAACGTCACCAATGCACTGCGCAGAAAGCTCAGGTTGCCCTCCCCTCGCGCCCGCTCGAACCATGGCGCAGCCTCGGCGACCTCACCTCGCTCCACCAGCACCAGCGCCAAACTGAACATTCCGCGAAAATCCCCCGCCTCGGCCGAACGCCGATACCAGCGCACCGCCCGCGCCGGGCTCGCGGTCGTGGCGATGCCCTGTTCCAGGTAGCGTCCGTACAGGTTCATCGACTTGGCATGCCCCATGTGCGCCGCCTTCTCGTAGCAGAACAGCGCCTGCGCCTGATTCACCGGCACCCCACGCCCGGTCGCCAGCAGATTGCCGAGGTTGTAGAGGCCCCACTCGGAGTCGGCATCGGCGGCCTGTGCGTAATGGATGGCCGCCTGGGTCAGGTCGACCTCACCACCCCAGCCGTGCTCCAGGCAACGCCCCAGCATGTTGAAGGCCATGGCATTGCCAGCCTGCGCGGCAATGGCGAACCAATGCCGCGCCAGGCGCTCATCCTGTTCGATACCGTGCCCGTCGAGCAGGATCTGCCCAAGCAATGCCTGCGCCTCGACCACACCCTGCCCCGCTGCGGCAAGGATCGCCTGGGCGGCCTTGCCAGGGCTGTGCTCGAGCATGGCCTTTAGCTCGGCGACATCGATCACATCCTCGCGCCGCAACTGATACGACATGCTCAAACCTCCGCCCAGCGACGCAACAGGTTGTGGTAGGTGCCGGTCAGTTGCAGCAGCGACGGATGATCGGGCACATCGGCACCGAGCTGGCGTATGGCGTTGTCCATCTCGAACAGCAGCGTGCGCTGGCCATCGTCGCGCACCAGGCTCTGGGTCCAGAAGAACGCCGCGTAACGCTCGCCACGGGTCACCGGGTTGACCTTGTGCAGGCTGGTGCCTGGATACAGCACCATATCGCCTGCCGCCAGCTTGACCTGCTGCACACCGTAGGTGTCCTGGATCACCAGTTCGCCGCCGTCGTAGCTGTCCGGCTCACTGAGAAACAGCGTGGACGAAAGGTCGGTGCGCACCCGCTCGGGGCTGCCCTTGGGCTGGCGCAATGCATTGTCGATGTGGAAGCCGAAGTTGCCACCCTCGCGGTAGCAATTGACCAGCGGCGGGAACACCTTGTGCGGCAACGCCGCCGACATGAACAGCGGATTGCACCATAGCCGGTCGATCAGCGCGCTGCCGATCTCCTTGGCCAGGGCGTGGCCTTCGGGCAGTTGCAGGTTGTGCTTGGCCTTGGCCGACTGGTAGCCGGCAGTGACCTTGCCATCGGCCCAGTCGGCCTGCTCCAGCGCCTGGCGGATGCGGGAAATCTCGTCGGCGTCGAACAGGCCGGGGATGTGCAGAAGCATGCGCGGGTTACCTGGCAGAGGGCAAAGGCCCCAATGATATTGATTCCCTTTTGCGACAGGCAAGTGCCGTTTGGGCAATCCCTTTGATACAGATGGCGGGCGCAGACGCATGAACCCGGAAAAACCATAAGGGCAAAATGTAAAGATTGTAAGTTTCTTGAGAATGGTAACGAGTCTCAATTGTTACTTACAATTGCTTACATTAACATCCGCGGCCTTCACACCTTGGGGAAGGTCAAAAACAACATGCGCCACGTACCATCCGCTGTCAGCTCTCCACGCCTGCTCACCTGCGCCATCGGCGTCGCCATCAGCGCGACCTCGGCCTATGCCGCCGACCCCGCAGCCCAGCCCGTGACGCTCGACGCCACCAGCGTCAACGGCAAGGCCGAACAGGCGAGCACCGAGTACAAGGTCGAGAAAGCCTCCTCGCAGAAATACACTGCGCCGCTGGTGGACACCCCGCGCTCGGTCACGGTGATCCCGCAGCAGGTGATCAAGGACACCAACGCCCTGAGCCTGCAGGATGCACTGCGTACCGTACCAGGTATCACCTTCGGTGCCGGCGAAGGCGGCAACCCGCAAGGCGACCGCCCCTTCATCCGCGGCTTTGACGCCCAGGGCGATACCTACCTGGACGGCGTGCGCGACACGGGTGCACAGACACGCGAGATCTTCGCCATCGAATCGGTGGAAGTGGCCAAGGGCCCGAACTCTGCGATTGGCGGGCGCGGCGCGGCAGGCGGCACCATCAACCTGGTGAGCAAGCGCGCCCACCTGGGCAACTCGCTCGACGGCGCCTGGACCTGGGGCAGTGACCAGACCCAACGCTACACCTTCGATGGCAACTACCAGTTCAGCGACAGCGTGGCCGGGCGCCTCAACCTGATGACCCACGAGAGTAACGTCGCCGGGCGCGACAAGGTCAATTACGACCGTTGGGGCATCGCCCCGTCGCTGGCCTTCGGCCTGGGCACCCCGACCCGCGTCAACCTCGACTACTACCACCTGGAAAGCGACGACCTGCCGGATTCGGGCATCCCCTACACCGTACCGGCCGGCGGCACCGGCGCCCGTACCTCGGCCAACCCGAGCAAGCCTTACGCAGGTGGCGACCACGACAACTTCTACGGCCTGACCGGCCGCGACTTCCGCAAGTCGCGGGTAGACATCGCCACCATCGCCGTCGAACACGACCTGTCGGACTCGCTGACCATCAAGAACACCCTGCGCCACGGCAACAGCATGCAGGACTACATCCTCACCCAGCCGGACGACAGCAAGGGCAACGTCAACAACGGCAGTGTCTGGCGCCGCGCCAATACCCGCGTAGGCAATACCGCCACTACCACCAACCAGACCGACCTGTTCGGCGAGTTCTACCTGGGCGGCCTGAAGAACAGCTTCTCCACCGGCATCGAACTGAGCCGCGAAGAAAGCGAACGGTCCTCCTACAACGTCAACACCGACACCACGCCAGCCTCGCCCGGCAACGCCAGCACCAACTGCACCCCGGGCATGATCGTCTCCAGCGGCTACAACTGCACCTCGCTGAGCAACCCCAACCCGGACGACCCGTGGAACGGCGCGATCTCGCGCAACTACGCCGGCACCACCACCAACAGCAAGACCCGCGCGCTGTACGTCTTCGACACCCTCGAACTGACCCCGCAGTGGCTGCTGAACATGGGCCTGCGCTACGACCACTTCGACACCGACTACAAGACCTACACCGCAGCCGGCGCCACCACTGCCAAGGGCCGCGACAAGAGCGAGTTCATCACCGGCCAGTTGGGCCTGGTGTGGAAACCGGCGGACAACGGCAGCATCTACGTGTCCTACGCCACCTCAGCCACGCCACCGGGCGCGATGCTCGGCGAAGGCCAGGAAGGCAACCCGCTACCGGGCACCCCGGACCGTTCGGGCAACCTGCTGTCCAGCGACCTGGAGCCTGAAGAAACCACCAACTACGAGATCGGTACCAAGTGGGACCTGCTTGACCAGCGCCTGTCCCTGGCCGCTGCGCTGTTCCGCACCGAAAAGGAAAACGCCCGCGTCCAGGTGAACACCACCACCTACGAGAACGTCGGCGAAACTCGCGTGCAGGGCATCGAGCTGTCGGCCAGCGGCAAGCTCACCGACAAGTGGCAGGTGTTCGCCGGCTACACCTACATGCAGGCACGCCAGATCGACGGTGGCCCGCTGGGCAAGGCCAACGACGGCAACCAGCTGCCGAATACGCCGAACAACAGCGCCAGCCTCTGGACCACCTACGCCATCACACCGAAGCTGACCGTTGGCGGCGGCGCCTTCTATGTGGATGACGTGTATGGCAGCGTGGCCAACACCACCATGGTCGACAGCTACGTGCGCTACGACGCCATGGCAGCGTACAAGCTGACCAAGAACGTCGATCTGCAACTGAACGTGCAGAATCTGACCAACGAGGTGTACTACGACAAGGCCTTCTCCACCCACTTCGCCAACCAAGCGGCCGGGCGTACGGCGCTGCTGACCACCAGCGTCCACTTCTAATGATGGGACTGGGCTAGTCTGCACCGGCCTTTTCGCGGGCAAGCCCGCTCCCACAGGTGTTCCACAGGATTTGAGGATTGTGGTGTCCCTGTGGGAGCGGGCTTGCCCGCGAAGAGGCCGGTGCAGTCGAGCACTAGACAGAACGCCCCCGCCCCGATCATTCCTGTGAGCGGGGCTTTTACGTATCAAGGCATAATGCACGCCGCGCGGTCTGTGGCAGCAACACAAGGTGATCGATGTGCTGAAGAAGTCGCTGTTCCAATTGCACTGGTTCTTTGGCATCACCGCCGGCCTGGTGCTGGCGCTGATGGGCATCACCGGTGCGATCTGGTCGTTCCAGGAAGAACTGCTGCGCCTGTTCAACGCCGATGTGCTCAAGGTCGAGGTGCGCCAGGAGGGTGTGCTGCCGCTGCCGGAACTGGTGCGCCGTGCGGAACTGGCCCAGGGTGACAAGGTGGCGATGCTCTGGGTCGATACCCACGCCGACACTGCCGCACGCCTCTTCTTCACCCCGCCGCCCGGCGAACGCCGCGGTGAGCTGCGTTATGCCGATCCGTACACTGGCGAGCTCAAGGGTGAAGTGACGGGCCTGGGCTTCTTCAACCTCATGCTGCAGTTGCACCGCTTCCTGGCCATGGGCGATACCGGCCGGCAGATCACCGGTGCCTGCACCCTGATGCTGATCTTCTTCTGCCTCTCCGGCCTGTACCTGCGCTGGCCGCGCCGGGCCCTGAACTGGCGGGTCTGGCTGAGCTTCGACTGGGCCAAGAAAGGCCGCGCCTTCAACTGGGACCTGCACGCCGTTGCCGGGACCTGGTGCCTGCTGTTCTACCTGCTGTTTGCCCTGACCGGCCTGTTCTGGTCCTACGACTGGTACCGCGAGGGCCTGAACAAACTGCTCGCCGACAAACCCGCAGCCGGCGAGCAGCATCAGCGCGGCGCAGGTCGCGGCCGGCCCGGGCCACAAGCAGCGGATGCCAAGGCAGCGCCGCTGGTGGTCGACTACGACGCCATCTGGAGCAATCTGAAGGATGCCGCAGGCCCACGCCTTGCCAGCTACAACCTGCGCCTGCCACCTGGCGGCGGGCAGCCGGCGACGCTGTTCTACCTGCTCGATGATTCGGCCCACGAGCGCGCCTTCAACACCGTGACGCTTGACCCCGCCACCGGCCAGATCAAACGTCACGAGCGCTACACCGACAAGTCGTTCAAAGCCCAACTGCTACAGAGCGTCTACGCCCTGCACGTGGGCAGCTATTTCGGTTTGCCGGGCAGGATCATCCTCACCATCGCCAGCCTGACCATGCCGCTGTTCTTCGTCACCGGCTGGCTGCTGTATCTCGATCGCCGCCGCAAGAAGCGCCAGGTCCGTGCCGCCCGAGGCTCGGTCGACACCGCCAACGCCAACGGCGACAGCTGGCTGATCGGCTTCGCCAGCCAGAGTGGCCTGGCCGAGCAACTGGCCTGGCAGAGCGCAGGGCAGTTGCAGGCGGCGGGCTTGCCGGTACAGGTGCGCTCGCTCGCCGAGCTGGGCGAGGACGAGCTGCGCCAGGCCCGTCGCGCGCTGTTCGTGGTCAGCACCTTCGGTGACGGCGAGGCGCCTGACAGCGCCCGCGGCTTCGAGCGCAAGGTGCTGGGCCAGCCCTGGGCCCTGCAACACCTGAACTACGCCCTGCTCGCCCTGGGCGATCGGCAGTATCCGCATTTCTGCGGTTTCGCCCGGCGTTTGCAGGCCTGGCTGGCCGAGCGTGGCGCGACCACCGCGTTCAGCCCGATCGAAGTCGACAGTGCCGACCAGAACGCCCTGCAACAATGGCAGCAGGCCCTGGGGCAACTGACCGGCGCACGTCCGCTCGCCGCCTGGCAACCGCCCAGCTACGGCAACTGGCGCCTGGTACGACGGGAGCGCCTCAACCCCGGTAGCCAGGGCGCACCGGTGTACTTGCTGGGCCTGAGTGCCGAACACCCAAGCGTCTGGGACGCTGGCGACCTGGTCGAGGTGCTGCCCCGCCACAGCCAGGCGCGGATCGATGTCTTCCTGCAAGGGTTGGGGCTCGATGCGAATCTGCCGGTGCAACTTGAGGGTCTTGTCGAGCCGCTTGGCCAGGCGCTGGCCAGTCGCCAGTTGCCAACCAGCCGCGAGCATCTGGTCGGCCTGCACGCCCAGGCCCTGGTCGATTCGCTGATTCCACTCGGTGCCCGCGAATACTCCATCGCCTCGATCGCCAGCGACGGCGTGCTGGAACTGATCGTGCGCCAGGAGCGTCATGCCGATGGCAGCCTCGGGCTGGGCTCCGGCTGGCTGACCGAATACCTGCCCATGGACGGCCATGCCAGCCTGCGTCTGCGCCGCAACAGCAGCTTCCACCTGCCGGCCGCCTCGGTACCGATGGTGCTGATCGGCAACGGTACTGGCCTGGCAGGCCTGCGCAGCCTGCTCAAGGCCCGGATCGCGAGTGGTGAGCAGCGCAACTGGCTGCTGTTCGGCGAACGCAACCGCGCCCACGACCTGCTCTGCGGCCGCGAGCTGCAAGGCTGGCTGGACAGCGGCGATCTGGCACGATTGGACCTGGCGTTCTCGCGAGACCAGGCGGAAAAGGTGTATGTGCAGGATGTGCTGTTGCAGCAAGGCGAAGAGCTGCGCCGCTGGATCGACGAGGGTGCCTGTGTGTATGTCTGCGGCAGCCTGCAGGGGATGGCAGGCGGCGTGGATGCAGCGCTGAAGGGGCTTCTTGGTGAAGAGCTCGTCGAGCGGCTGATTGAGGATGGGCGCTATCGGCGGGATGTGTACTGACCAGCGCCTGATGTATCGGTCTTTTCGCGGGCAAGCCCGCTCCCACAGGTCAAGCATTGAGTAACGCTTTACCTGTGGGAGCGGGCTTGCCCGCGAAAAGAGCACTGCAGTTTCAACGCAGCTCGAAGGTGTCGGCATCCAGGTTCGCCGGGAACTTGGCCCGGTACGCCGCCAGGTCAGCGGCGCTCAACACCGCGCTGAACACCCCGTCGGCCTCCCCCGCACTCAGCAGGCTCTCGCCCTGGAAGTCCAGCACCTGGCTGTCACCCGAATAGGCAAAGCCTTTGCCGTCGGTCCCCACCCGATTCACCGCAGCCACGTAGCACAGGTTCTCGATCCCCCGCGCCGGCAGCAGCCGGTTCCAGTGCTGGCGCCGCGCGGCCGGCCAGTTCGCCGTGTACAGCAGCAGGTCGGTGTCCTGGGCGTCGCGGCTCCACACCGGGAAGCGCAGGTCGTAGCAGATCAGCGGGCGAACTCGCCAGCCCTTGAGCTCGAACTGCACCTGGCGCTCGCCAGGCGTGTAGTGCTTGTGCTCACCCGCCATGCGGAACAGGTGGCGCTTGTCGTAATGCAGCACCTCGCCGTCCGGTCGCGCCCACAGCAGGCGATTGCGATGGCTGCCGTCGGCGGCCTGGATGATCACACTGCCGGTGATCACCGCATCGATCTTCTTTGCCTGTGCCTTGAGCCACTTGTAGGTCGGACCATGCTCGGGCTCGGCAAGGCGTTCGGACTCCATCGAGAAGCCAGTGGTGAACATCTCCGGCAGGATCACCAGGTCAGCGCCACGGGCCTGTTCCAGCAACACCTCGAAATGCGCATGGTTGCCCTCGCGGTCATGCCAGGCCAGGGTGGTCTGCACCAGGGCGAGCTTCAGATTCGGCAGTTGACTCAGATCGCGCATAGTTTTTCCGCCGCCTGACGCAGCGTCTCCTCACGTTTGGCAAAGCACAGGCGCACCAGGCGTTGCTCGGGGATGGGGCGCTGGTAGAACACCGACACCGGGATGGTCGCCACGCCGTGTTCGCGGGTCAGCCACAGGGCCATCTCCACATCATTGAGGTCGGGACGGATCGCCGAGTAGTCCACCAACTGGAAATAGGTGCCCGCGGTGCGGGTGAAGGCAAATCGCGATGTTTGCAGCAGGTCGCAGAACAGGTCGCGCTTGGCCTGGTAGAAGCCTGGCAGTTCGTCGATATGCTCCGGGTGTTCGGCCATGAAGTCGGCCAGCGCCCATTGCAGCGGCGTCACGCCGCAGAAGTTGACGTACTGGTGGACCTTGCGCAGCTCGGCGCTCAGCGCAGGCGGTGCAATCACATAGCCGGTCTTCCAGCCGGTGACGTGGTAGGTCTTGCCGAACGAGCTGACCACGAAGGCCCTCGCATACAGCTGCGGGTGAGCCAGCACGCTGGCATGGCGTACGCCATCGTAGACCAGGTGCTCGTAGACCTCGTCGCTCACCAGGTAGATGTCGCGCTCGGCAATCAAGGCCGCAAGCTGGTCGAGGTCTTCACGGGAGATCAGGGCACCGCTGGGGTTGTGCGGCGAGTTGAGGATGACCATGCGCGTGCGCGGGGTCAGGGCATCGCTGAACTTCTGCCAGTCGATGCGAAAATCGCCATCGTTCAGTTGCACATGCACGCAGCGACCACCGGCCAGCTCTACCGACGGCTCGTAGCTGTCGTACGACGGGTCGAAAACGATCACCTCGTCGCCAGCCTGGATCACCGCCTGGATCGCACAGAAGATCGCCTCGGTGGCGCCAGGCGTGATGGTCACTTCCTGATCGGCGTCCACCTGGGCGCCATAAAGCCGGGCGATCTTCGCCGCGACCTGCTGCCGCAACACCGGCAACCCGATCATCGGCGCGTACTGGTTGTTGCCAGCGGCCACGTGTCGGTCGACCGCATCGAGCAGCGGCTGCGGGCCATTGAAATCGGGGAAACCCTGGGACAGGTTGAGCGCGCCGGTTTGCGCGGCGAGCTGGGACATGGTGGTGAAGATGGTCGTGCCGACGTTCGGCAGTTTGCTGCGGATCATGGAGCCCTCTTTCCTGCGGGGTGGTCCGGCACGGGGTGGAGTCCGAGCATAGCGGATCGGGCAGGCAGGAAAAAGGTTGAAACATTTAAAGGCTCATTCGTGGGCAAGCCCGCTCCACAGGTCGTTCACAGATCTCATGCCTGTGCCTTACCCAGTGGGAGCGGGCTTGCCCGCGAAGAAGCAGACGCGAGAATCAGCGCTTGTCTTTGCGCTTCTTCTCAGCCTTCTTGTGGTGCGACATCAAGCGACGCTTCTTGTTGACCTGGCGATCGGTGAGGGTGTTCTTGTTGCCCTCGTACGGGTTCTCGCCGCCCTTGTACTCGATGCGGATCGGCGTACCGACCAGCTTCAGCACACGGCGGTAGGTGTTTTCCAGGTAGCGCGAATAGGAACGCGGGATCTTGTCGGTCTGGTTACCGTGAATCACGATCAGCGGCGGGTTGGCGCCACCGAGGTGGGCATAGCGCAGCTTGATCCGACGACCATTGACCAGCGGCGGCTGGTGCTCGCTGATCGCATCTTCGAGGATCTGGGTCAGGCGGCTGGTCGGCCAGCGGGTAACCGCCGACTTGAACGCGGCCTGCACCGATTTGTACAGGTGGCCAACGCCAGTACCGTGCAGGGCGGAGATGAAGTGGATATCGGCAAAGTCGACGAAGAACAGCCGGCGCTCCAGCTCGGTCTTCACGTAGTCGCGCTCGCCCGGCTCCATGCCGTCCCACTTGTTCAGGGCAATGACGATGGCACGGCCGGCGTCCAGGGCGAAGCCCAGCAGGTTCAGGTCATGGTCGACCACACCCTCGCGCGCGTCCATGACGAAGATCACCACGTTGGCGTCCTTGATCGCCTGCAGCGTCTTGACCACCGAGAACTTCTCGACTTCCTCGTGGATCTTGCCGCGTTTGCGCACCCCGGCAGTGTCGATGAAGGTGTACTTCTCGCCATCACGCTCGAACGGGATGTAGATACTGTCACGGGTGGTGCCCGGCTGATCGTAGACCACCACGCGCTCTTCACCGAGCATGCGGTTGACCAGCGTGGACTTGCCGACGTTGGGGCGACCAATGATGGCGATCTTGATGCCATCCTTCTCGCTCGGGCCGGGGATACGCACCGCTTCCTCGCCTTCGGCGACCTCGGCATCCAGCGCTTCCTCGACCTGGTCGCGCGGGATGTGGCCAAGCACGGCTTCCATCAGCGCATTGATACCACGGCCTTGCGAGCCAGCGACCGGAATGGCGTTGCCCATACCCAGCGGCGAGAACTCGGCGCGGGCGACATCGGCATCGATGTTGTCGATCTTGTTGGCGACCAGGATCGCCTCTTTGTTCCGCTTGCGCAGGTGCTCGGCGATCATCTGGTCAGCGGCGGTCATGCCGGCGCGGGCATCGACCAGGAACAGCACATAGTCCGCTTCTTCGATGGCCATCAGTGACTGCTCGGCCATCTTCTCGTCCATGCCCACTTCGTCACCGGTGATACCGCCGGTGTCGATGAGGATGAACGAACGACCCTGCCAACTGGCATCGCCGTACTGGCGGTCACGGGTCAGGCCCGACAGGTCGCCGACGATGGCATCGCGGGTCTTGGTCAGGCGGTTGAACATGGTGGATTTGCCGACGTTCGGCCGTCCCACCAGGGCGATTACGGGAACCATGCGGCTCTCCATTCGTGAATTCTTGAAAATGCAAAGGCCGCTGCAAGGCAGCGGCCGGAGTTCGGGCGGCGCTTCCTGCGCCGCAGCCTGAAACCGATGACGGTCTCAAGCATAGCTTCAGCGGATGGTCAGTGCCTCGAGCTTGCCGCTGTTGCCATAGACATAGATGGTGTCGCCGACCACCAGGGGACGGGCGCGCAGGCCATCGCTGTCGATACGCTCACGGCCGACGAAGCGACCATCGACCTGGCTGAGCAGGTGCAGGTAACCCTCGAAGTCACCCACCGCGACATAGCTGGAGAACACTTCCGGTGCCGACAGTTGGCGACGGGCCATGGAGTCGTTGGTCCACAGCGCCGAAGACGAACGCTCATCGACGCTCTCGACGGTGCCCGAAGCCTCGCTCACGTAGACGTTGCCAAAGCCCTGGGCGACACCGACGTAGCTGGAGGCATCGCGCTGCCACAGTACACGGCCGCTTTCCAGATCCAGGCCCGCGACGCGACCCTGGTAGCTGGTGACGTACAGGGTACCACCGGACAGCAGCAAGCCACCGTCGATGTCCACCACGCGGTCCAGCTCGGAACGGCCTTGCGGCACGGCCACGCGGGCCTCCCACACCGGTACGCCGTTCTGCGTGTCGACCGCAATCACCTTGCCGGTGGACAGGCCAGCCACCGCCAGGCGGTTGGTGACGATCGGCGCGCCGGTACCACGAAGAGTGAGTACCGCAGGCGAGCTCTCGTAGATCCAGCGGCGATCACCGGTGCTGAAGTCCAGGCCGATCAGACGGTCGTCCTGGGTCTGCACCACCACCACATCACCGTTGGTCGCCGGCGGAGCCAGCACTTCGCTGGTGACGCGCGAGCGCCAGCGCTCTTCACCGGTGCTGGAGTCCAGGGCGATGACTTCACCCTTGAGGGTGCCCATCATCAACAGGCCGTAACCCACGCCGACAGCGCCGGAAACCGGCACCTCCAGGTCCTTTTTCCACACCACGTCACCGTTGCTGCGGTTCAGGGCGAAGACCTTGCCGTTGACGTCGGCGGCGTAGATGCGGTCGTTCTCGATGGCCGGCACCAGGGTGTTGTACTTGTCACCCTGGCCGTCACCGATCGAACGGCTCCACTGTTTCTTGAGCACCACCTCTTCGGTGAACTTGGTCAGTTCGGCCGGGGGCAGTTCCTTCTTGCTGTTGCTGCTGCAACCCGCGGCCAGCACGGCCAGGGCGAGCACTGCTGCTTGTTTCCAACCGGTCACTTCACGCGTCCCCTTTGGCCAGGTCATCCAGCTTCAGTTGCAGGCCACCGATCGCGGCGTCGTCGGACAGCGCGGCCTTGGCTTTTTCATACGCACCGTGGGCATCGTCGGCACGGCCCAACTGGACCAGCAAGTCACCCTTGAGCTCCTCGCGGCTGGCCAGGAACGCCTTGTCGGCATCACCGTCGAGCAGCTTGAGGGCCTCCTCGGCCTTGTCCTGGGCAGCGAGCACGCGGGCCAGACGCTGGCGCGCGATCTCGCCGAGGGTGGCATCGGCCGGCTTGTCCATCACGCTCTTGAGCTCGGCGGCGGCATCGTCCAGCTTGCCGCTGTCGACCGCGACCTTGGCCACGAACAGGCTGCCGTACTGGGCATAGGCCGAACCGCCAAATTCGCTCTTGAGCTTGCCGGACAATTCGGCGACCTTGGTCGCATCCGGCTTGCCGTCAGGCGTCAGGGTAGTTTCCAGCAACGCCTGGTACAGCGCCGAAGCGCCTTGCGACTGGTTGCTCTGGTACTTGTGCCAGGCCTGCCAGCCCATCACCACCGCGGCGGCGAGCAGGGCACCGGTCAGCAGCGGCTTGCCGTTGCGGTTCCACCAGTCCTTGGCTGCGGCCAGGCCATCATCATCGGTACTCGACACCCCAATACTCCTTTTCAGCAATTCGGCTGTTTGACCGCTTCACGCCTGCGCGAGAGCAGCTTGCAGGTGCTCGGCCAGAGCATCCCAGGCAATGTTCTGTTGTTCGCCCTGGCCACGCAGGGGCTTGAAACCTACCACTTGTTGCGCCAGCTCGTCGTCCCCCAGGATCAGGGCGAACAGCGCCCCGCTCTTGTCGGCCTTCTTGAACTGGTTCTTGAAGTTGCCACCACCGGCGTTGACCGCCAGGCGCAGGCCCGGCAAGCGATCGCGCAGTTGCTCGCTGATCTTCAGGCCCGCCAGCTCCGCCTGCTCGCCGAAGGCGCACAGATAGACATCCAGCGTGCGGCTGATCGACTCGGGCACCTTGCCCAGCGTCTCGATCAGCAACAGCAGGCGCTCGATACCCATGGCGAAGCCCACGCCAGCCGTCGGCTTGCCGCCCATCTGCTCGACCAGGCCATCGTAGCGGCCACCAGCGCAGACAGTGCCCTGGGCACCGAGCTTGTCGGTCACCCACTCGAACACGGTCTTGCTGTAGTAGTCCAGGCCACGCACCAGCTTGGTGTTGATCACGAACGGGATTCCGGCAGCGTCCAGGCGGGCCTTCACGCCCTCGAAGTGCACGCGGGACTCTTCGTCCAGGTACTCTTCGAGCTTCGGAGCGCCCACCAGGGCGGCCTGGGTGCCTTCGTTCTTGCTGTCGAGGATGCGCAGCGGGTTGCTCTGCAAACGACGCTTGCTGTCGTCGTCCAGCTGATCGATACGTTCGCTGAGGAACTCGACCAGCGCGTCGCGATAACGCGCACGGGCTTCGCTGGTGCCCAGGCTGTTGAGCTCGAGCGTGACCGCGTCCTGGATACCCAGGCGCGCCCAGAGGCGCCAGGTGAGCATGATCAGTTCGGCGTCGATATCCGGACCGGCCAGGTTGAATACCTCTACGCCGATCTGGTGGAACTGGCGATAGCGCCCCAGTTGCGGGCGCTCGTGGCGGAACATCGGGCCGACATACCAGAGTTTCTGGACCTGGCCGTTGCCGATGATGCCGTGCTCGAGCACAGCACGCACACAGGCGGCAGTGCCTTCGGGACGCAAGGTCAGCGAGTCCTTGTTGTCCTGGAAGGTATACATCTCTTTTTCGACGATATCGGTGACTTCACCGATCGAGCGCTTGAACAGCTCGGTGAACTCGACGATCGGCGTGCGGATCTGGCTGTAGCCGTAGCCGTCCAGCAGGCCGGCCACGGTGCCTTCGAAGTAGCGCCACAGGGGCGACTGCTCGGGCAGGATGTCGTTCATGCCACGGATGGCTTGCAGCGATTTGCTCACGAAAAGTCCTTACGAATCTGTCTATCAGCCGCGGGCGATAAGCGCCGCGTCGGCCTCGACCTTCTCGGCCGCTTTCTGGCGGATGAGCTTTTCCAGCTCATCGACCAGGTTGTCATTGGTCAGCTTCTGCGCCGGCTTGCCATCGATGTACACCAGGTTGGGGGTGCCACCGGTCAGGCCGACGTGGGATTCCTTGGCTTCGCCCGGGCCGTTGACCACGCAGCCGATCACCGCGACGTCCAGCGGCACCAGCAGGTCTTCCAGGCGCCCTTCAAGCTCGTTCATGGTCTTGACCACATCGAAATTCTGCCGCGAACAGCTCGGGCAGGCGATGAAGTTGATGCCACGCGAGCGCAGGTGCAGCGACTTGAGGATGTCGTAGCCGACCTTCACTTCCTCGACCGGATCGGCAGCAAGCGAGATGCGAATGGTATCGCCAATGCCTTCGGCGAGCAGCATACCGAGGCCGACGGCGGATTTCACCGTCCCCGAGCGCAGACCACCGGCTTCGGTGATGCCCAGGTGCAGCGGCTGCACGATCTGCCTGGCCAGCAGGCGGTAGGCTTCGACGGCCATGAACACGTCGGAGGCCTTGACGCTGACCTTGAAATCCTGGAAGTCGAGGCGGTCAAGGTGCTCGACATGGCGCAGCGCCGACTCGACCAGCGCAGCCGGGGTCGGTTCACCGTATTTCTTCTGCAGGTCCTTTTCCAGCGAACCTGCGTTGACGCCGATGCGAATCGGGATGCCACGGTCGCGAGCGGCATCGACCACCGCGCGTACGCGGTCTTCACGGCCGATGTTGCCCGGGTTGATGCGCAGGCAGTCAACACCAAGCTCGGCGACGCGCAGGGCGATCTTGTAGTCGAAATGGATGTCGGCGACCAATGGCACGCTGACCAGTTGCTTGATCTTGCCGAAGGCTTCGGCCGCGTCCATGTCTGGCACAGAGACGCGGACGATGTCGACACCGGCATCGACCAGGCGCTGGATCTGCCCTACGGTGGCGGCGACATCATTGGTGTCGGTGTTGGTCATGCTCTGTACCGCGATGGGTGCATCACCACCCACCGGCACATTGCCAACCCAGATTTTGCGGGATTCGCGACGTTTGATCGGAGATTCGCCGTGCATGACTTACTGTCCCAACTTCAGGCGAGCGGTCTCGCCACTGGTGAACGGGGCGACATCGACGGCCTGACCGTTGTAGCTGACCTGAGCGCCGCGGGCAAAGCCCAGGCGGACCGCGAACGGCGGCTTGCCGGTCAGTTCCAGGCTGTCACCCTTGCGCTTGATCGCGCTGAACAGCACCTTGCCGTTGCCATCGGTGACCTGGGTCCAGCAATCGGCGGTGAATTGAATGGCGACCTTGCCATCGCCAGCAGCAACCACGGCAGGCTCGGCAGCAGCTGGAGCGGTCGGTGCGGCGTGGGTGGCAGGCGCGGTCGGTGCGGGCGTGGTGGCCGGCGTGTGGGTCTGGGCAGGAGCCTGGGCAACCGGAGCGGCTGGAGCGGCTGGAGCGGCGGCTGATGCCGAGGTGGCCGGGGCGCTCTCCACAGGCGCCTCGGCGGCGGGTTCGGTCGGAGCCTGCTCAAGCGGCAGGGGCGCGCTTTCAGGCTGCTGGCCAGCAGTCACGGCCTGGTCTTCCGGCTCGTCGAGCGGGTGGATCTGGGTGGTACCGTCGGCGCTTTCGACCTCGACATGCTCCAGGGCGATCTTGGCCAGGTCTTTGCCACGCAGGCTGCTCTGGTCCTGCCACCAGAAGAAGCCGCCACCGACCACAGCCACCAGCAGCAACAGGCTGACGACACGCAGGATGTTATGCGAAAGGCGCACCGGTTCCTCGATACGACCAAGGGCGTGCACTTCGCTGCCCTTGGCGTGAGTCCCGGTGATCTGGTCGAAAGCCTCGACGAGCGGCGCCTGGTCCATGTCCATGAGCTTGGCGTAGGCGCGGATATAGCCGCGCGCGAACGTGTGTCCGGGAAGCTTGTCGAAGGCGCCGGTTTCCAGGTTGTTCAGCGAAGTGACCGTGAGATTCAGCTTACGGGCGACCTCGGCCTGCGACCAGTTCCGGTTCTCGCGGGCCTGGCGCAAGACATCACCGGGATTCTGCTGAATCGCTGCTGCTGCTTCGGGGTGCGCGGCTTTCATCGTTGCTCCGACAGGTATTGCTGATATTCCGGCGTACCGGGATAAAGTCGTTGTAATTTCTTGCCCAGCTCGGCCGCGGTGCCGTGCTCTTCGAAGACTCGGGCGAGGCGGCTGCCCAACAACAGACTGCGGGCGTCATGATCGCCTTGCTGGCTGAAACGTTCGTAGTAGTCCCGGGCCGGCACATAATGCCTGTTTTCGTAGGACAACTCAGCCATTTCCAGCAGCGCTCGTGGTTGCCGTTGATTGAGCCGCAGGGCCTTGTCCAGGTATTCGTGCGCCTGCTCGCGGCGCCCCTGCTTGAGTGCGGTCAGGCCAAGGTTCTCGTACACCCGGGAGCGCTCAGGATACAGGGTATCGGCGGCGGCTTGGCGAAACATCTGCTCTGCCAGGCGAAAATGCCCTTGAGCATATAGGAAACTGCCGTAGTTGTTGCGAATCCGCGTGTCATCCGGGCGTTGCGACAAGGCTTCGCGGAAATGGCCATCGGCCAGATCGGGCTCGCCCTGGGCCTGAAAGACCAGGCCCAGGGCGGCGTGTGCATCGGCATCACGGCTGTTCAACGCAAGCGCCCTTGCCAGCGGGGCCTTGGCTTGCTCAGTCATGCCTTGTTGCAAATACCCCAGGCCCAACTGCACGTAGGCACGCCCTGCCTCCGCCCTGCCCTGTTGGCTGGAAAGCGGATCACCTGCACCGCCGGACACGCAGCCGGCCAGCAGCAAAAGCGACAGGATCGACAGCGCGGCGCGCAGGGTCATCGGCGGAGTCCGTCAGTGGCGCGCAGCGCTGTCTTGCAGCTCGCTGCCATCGGCGTTGATCTGGCGCACGGCGATGTAGCGTTCGCTGCGGCGGGTGCGGTCCATTACCTGCCCCACCAACTGGCCACAGGCCGCGTCGATATCTTCGCCGCGGGTGGTGCGGGTGGTGACGTTGAAGCCGCCGTGGTGCAGCAGATCCTGGAAGCGACGGATCGCATTGTTGCTGGGGCGCTCGTAACCGGAGTGCGGGAACGGGTTGAACGGAATCAGGTTGATCTTGCACGGCACGTCACGCAGCAATTCGATCATCTGCGCGGCATGCTCAGGCTGATCGTTGACGTCCTTGAGCAAGGTGTACTCGATGGTAAGCACCCGCTTGCCGCCGAGCGTGGACATGTAGCCCATGCAGGACTCGAGCAGCATCTTGAGCGGGTACTTCTTGTTGATCGGGACCAACTGGTTGCGCAACGCGTCGTTGGGCGCATGCAGCGACAACGCCAGCGACACGTCGATGTGCTTGGCCAGCTCGTTGATCATCGGCACGACACCCGAGGTGGACAGGGTGACGCGACGCTTGGAAATGCCATAGCCCAGATCGTCCATCATGATCTTCATCGCGGCGATGACATTGTCGAAGTTCAGCAAGGGCTCGCCCATGCCCATCATGACCACGTTGGTGATAGCGCGGTCGATCTTGGCGGGGACGGTCCCGAAAGATTTGTTGGCAAGCCACACCTGGCCAATCACTTCGGCGGCGGTGAGGTTGCTGTTGAAGCCTTGCTTGCCGGTGGAGCAGAAACTGCAGTCCAGGGCACAGCCGGCTTGCGACGAAACGCAGAGGGTACCGCGGTCGTCGGTGGGAATGTAGACGGTCTCGACGCAGCTGCCGGAGGCAACGCGGACTACCCATTTACGGGTACCGTCGGCGGAAATGTCCTCACTGACCACTTCCGGGGGGCGAATCTCGGCAACGGCCTCGAGCTTTTCGCGCAAGACCTTGCCAACGTTGGTCATGTCCGCAAAGTCGGACACGCCAAAATGGTGAATCCATTTCATCACCTGACCGGCACGGAAGCGCTTCTCCCCGATCGAGTCGAAGAACTGTTCCATTTCCGGCAGGGTCAGCCCCAACAGGTTGATTTTGCCAGTAGATGTCGTCATGGATTCACCCTCACTCGTAAGCTTTCGCTTAGCGAGTGGTTACCTCGGTAGCAGCGAAGAAGTAAGCGATTTCGCGAGCTGCAGCGGCTTCGGAGTCCGAACCGTGAACGGCGTTGGCGTCGATCGACTCGGCGAAGTCGGCACGGATGGTGCCTGGAGCGGCTTCTTTAGGGTTGGTGGCGCCCATCAGCTCACGGTTCAGAGCGATGGCGTTCTCGCCTTCCAGCACCTGAACGACGACCGGGCCGGAAGTCATGAAGGCAACCAGATCACCGAAGAAGCCACGAGCGCTGTGCTCGGCGTAGAAGCCTTCGGCTTCGGCCTTGGACAGCTGCTTGATTTTCGAAGCGACGATTTTCAGGCCGGCTTCTTCGAAGCGAGTGGTGATCTTGCCGATGACGTTCTTGGCAACTGCGTCAGGCTTGATGATGGAGAAAGTACGTTGAACAGCCATGGAAAACTCCAGAATTTGAGTGTTGCGAAAAATTAAACCCGCGAATTATACGCGGGTTCCAGGGGATTGCCTAACCTGCAGAGACGCTCAGTCGGCTTCTTCGATCCAGGCCGCCTGGATGGCCTCGAGCACTTTCTCACCGCCGCGTGACGGATCGTCGCTGAACTCTGGCAAAGCCAGCACCCAACGGTGCAGATCGACGAAATTCACATATTTAGGATCGACGTCCGGCTTGCTTTCCGCAAGCTGGATGGCGATCTCAAGTACATCAATCCATTTCAGGCTCATGCTGAAAACCTCAGTGCGGCGCTTCGGCAGCGTGGTTGAGCGAGTATTTCGGAATCTCGATGGTGATGTTTTCATCACCCACGATCACCTGGCACGCCAGGCGAGACTGCGCTTCCAGGCCCCAGGCCTTGTCCAGCATGTCTTCTTCCAGCTCGTCGGCTTCCTCGAGCGAGTCGAAGCCTTCGCGCACGATGCAGTGGCAGGTGGTGCAGGCACACACGCCACCGCAGGCGCTTTCCATCTCGATATGGTGCTCGTGGGCCAGCTCCAGGATGTTGGTCCCTGGCTCCACTTCGACCACCAGCCCATCCGGGCAGAACTTCTCATGCGGCAGGAAAATCACCTGGGGCATCGGTTACTCCTCGATCTCATTCAGGTTGCGCCCGGCCAGTGCGGCTTTGACCGTCGAATCAAGGCGACGGGCGGCAAAGGCATCGGTCACCTGCGACAGACGCTTGGTCTGTTGCTCGATGGCAGCGCCATCGGTGCCGCTGAGCAAATCACGCAATTCTTGCATCTGGAAGGCGATGGCCTTGCGCTCGTCAGCGCTGAGCAGACGCTCGCCGTCGGCATCCAGAGCGCCCTGCACCGCTTCGAGCAAGCGCTCGGCATCGACCTGGTGCTCGCGCAACTGGCGCGCCTGCTTGTCGGAGCCTGCGTGCTCGAAGGAGTCCTTGAGCATACGAGCGATCTCGCCGTCGGTCAGGCCGTATGACGGCTTGACCTGGATGCTCGACTCCACGCCCGAGCCCAGTTCGCGGGCCGCGACGCTGAGCAGACCGTCGGCATCGACCTGGAAGGTCACGCGGATCTTCGCTGCACCGGCCACCATCGCCGGGATGCCGCGCAGCTCGAAGCGGGCCAGCGAACGACAGTCGCTGATCAGCTCGCGCTCGCCCTGCAGGACGTGAATCATCATGGCCGACTGGCCATCCTTGTAGGTGGTGAACTCCTGGGCGCGAGCCACGGGAATCGTGGTATTGCGTGGAATCACCTTCTCCATCAACCCGCCCATGGTCTCAAGACCCAACGACAGCGGGATGACGTCCAGAAGTAACAATTCGCCACCCTCGCGGCGATTACCGGCCAGGGTGTCGGCCTGGATCGCGGCACCAATGGCGACGACCTGGTCCGGATCGATCGAGGTCAGCGGAGCGCGGCCGAACAGCGTGCCGACGGCTTCACGCACACGCGGCACGCGCGTCGAGCCACCGACCATCACCACCGCACCGACCTCTTCCAGCTCGACACCGCTGTCGCGCACCGCGCGGCGGCAGGCCTTGAGGCTGCGGGCGATCAGAGGTTCGATCATGGCTTCGAAGGCGGCACGGCTCAGCTCGCCCTGCCAGGCGCCATGAGCGACGCTGACGGTATCGGCGTCGGTCAAAGCCTCTTTGGCGGCACAGGCCGTCTGCAGCAGTTGACGCTGGGTCGCCGGGTCGAGATCGGCGGACAGACCGGCCTGCTCGATAATCCAGCCGGCAATGGCGTGGTCGAAGTCATCGCCGCCCAGGGCAGTGTCGCCCCCCGTGGCCAGCACTTCGAAGACGCCCGCGGTCAGGCGCAGGATCGAAATATCGAAAGTGCCGCCCCCCAGGTCGAAGATCGCCACCACGCCTTCGGCGTTCTGGTCCAGGCCATAGGCCACCGCGGCAGCGGTCGGCTCGTTGAGCAGGCGCAGCACGTTCAGGCCAGCCAGACGCGCAGCGTCCTTGGTGGCCTGGCGCTGGGCGTCGTCGAAATAGGCCGGCACGGTGATGACCGCCCCCACCAGTTCGCCACCGAGGGTTTGCTCGGCGCGCAGACGCAGGACCTTGAGTTTGTCTGATGACGCCTCCACCGGGCTCTTCGGCCCCTGGACGGTGTCGATGAACGGCATGTGCGACTCGCCGCCAACGAAGCGGTAGGGCAATTGCTCGCCCAGCTGCTTGACGTCGGCAAGACCGCGCCCCATTAGGCGCTTGACCGAAAGCACGGTGTTCAGCGGGTCGCTGGCGGCTGCATCACGAGCCGCCTGGCCGACATCGCTGTGCCCTGGCAAATAGCGCACTGCGGACGGCAGGATGACGTTGCCCTGGGCGTCGGGCAGGGGCTCGCTGCGACCGCTGCGCACCGCAGCGACGAGAGAGTTGGTGGTACCCAGGTCGATACCCACCGCCAGGCGACGCTGGTGCGGCTGGGGGCTCTGACCGGGTTCGGCGATCTGCAGTAGGGCCATGCTTATCTGAATACCTTAGGCGTCATCACGGGCAACGCCGGGGTTAATCGTCGAGGCGCTCTTCGAGTTGGCGCACTTCTTGGGCGAGCTTGTCGAGAAACTGCATGCGGCGCATCAGGCGCTCGGCCCTGTCGCGCTCGGCAGCTTGATCCCAGCAGGCGGCGAAATCCTCGTTGAGTGTGTCCTGGGCGACCTTCAGGCGCTTCTTGAACACGGCAACACCGTCGAGGTCGGCTTCGTCCTGCAGCTCTTCGAGTTCTTCGCGCCACTGCATCTGCTGCAGCAGGAAGTCGGGGTCGTGGACCGTGACCTCCTGGGGCACTTCATGACCGCTGACGGCCAGCAGATAACGCGCGCGACGCGGCGCGCTGCGCAGCGTCTGGTAGGCGTCGTTGAGTGCTGCGGACTTTTCCAGGGCGACACGCTGCTCACGCTCGGAGGCGTCGGCGAAGCGGTCCGGATGGACCTCGCGGGCCAGCTCACGATAACGGGTGGCCAGTTTGTCGAGGTCCAGGCGAAAGCCCGGCTGCAGGTCGAACAGGGCGAAATGGCAAGGAGTACCCACGTCAAGCCTCAGACATTGAAGCTTTCGCCGCAGCCACACTCACCGCGCACGTTGGGGTTGTTGAACTTGAAGCCTTCGTTCAACCCTTCCTTGACGAAATCCAGCTCGGTGCCATCGAGATACACCAGGCTCTTCGGGTCGATGATGACCTTCACGCCATGGTTCTCGAACACCTGGTCCTCGTCGGCCAGCTCGTCGACGAACTCCAGCACGTAGGCCAGGCCCGAGCAGCCGGTGGTGCGCACGCCCAGGCGGATGCCTTCACCCTTGCCGCGCCCATCAAGGGAGCGGCGAATGTGGTTGGCGGCGGCTTCTGTCATGCTGATAGCCATCGGAACTCCTTACCTCGCGGCGACTTAGATCAAGCCTTTCTTCTGCTTGTAATCGCGAACGGCTGCCTTGATGGCATCTTCGGCGAGTACCGAGCAGTGGATCTTGACCGGCGGCAACGCCAGTTCTTCGGCCAGCTGGGTGTTCTTGATGGTTTCGGCTTCGTCCAGGGTCTTGCCCTTCATCCACTCGGTGGCCAGGGAGCTGGAGGCGATGGCCGAACCGCAGCCGTAGGTCTTGAACTTGGCATCCTCGATGATGCCTTGCTCGTTGACCTTGATCTGCAGACGCATCACGTCACCGCAAGCCGGGGCGCCGACCATGCCGGTACCGACGTCCGGATCTTCGGCGTCCATCTTGCCGACGTTGCGCGGGTTTTCGTAGTGGTCGATGACCTTTTCACTGTATGCCATGGTGCAATTCCTTCCTCATCAGGGAGCCGCTCTTGCTGGCGACTGCTTAGTGGGCGGCCCACTCGATCTTGGAGATGTCGACGCCGTCTTTGTACATGTCCCACAGCGGCGACAGTTCACGCAGCTTGTTCACTGCCTTGCAGACTTCCTGCGCGGCGTAGTCGACTTCTTCTTCAGTGGTGAAGCGACCGAAGGAGAAGCGGATCGAGCTGTGCGCCAGCTCGTCGTTGCGGCCCAGGGCGCGCAGTACATAAGACGGCTCGAGCGACGCGGAGGTGCAGGCCGAACCGGAAGATACGGCGATGTCCTTGAGCGACATCAGCAGCGACTCGCCTTCGACGTAGTTGAAGCTCAGGTTCAGGTTGTGCGGAACGCGCTGGGTCTGGCTGCCGTTGACGTACAGCTCTTCAAGGTCGGAGACCTGCTTGAAGAAGCGGTCGCTCAACGCCTTGATGCGCACGTTTTCAGCGGCCATTTCCTGCTTGGCGATGGCGAAGGCCTCGCCCATGCCCACGATCTGGTGGGTCGGCAGGGTGCCCGAACGCATGCCGCGCTCATGACCACCGCCGTGAATGATGGCTTCCAGGCGCACACGCGGCTTGCGGCTGACGTACAACGCGCCGATGCCCTTCGGGCCGTAGACCTTGTGCGCCGAGAACGACATCAGGTCGACCTTGGTCTTCTGCACGTCGATTTCGACCTTGCCGGCCGACTGAGCGGCATCGACGTGGAACAGCACGCCGCGCGAGCGGGTCAGTTCACCGATGGCGGCGATATCGTTGATCGAGCCGACTTCGTTGTTCACATGCATCAGCGAGACGAGGATGGTGTCGTCGCGCAGCACTGCCTCGACCATCGCCGGGGTGACGATGCCGTCTTCACCGGGTTCGAGGTAGGTGACTTCGAAACCTTCGCGCTCGAGCTGGCGAGCGGTGTCGAGGACCGCCTTGTGCTCGATCTTGGAGGTGATGATGTGCTTGCCCTTGGTCTGATAGAAGTGCGCGACACCCTTGAGCGCGAGGTTGTCGGACTCGGTGGCACCGCTGGTCCAGACGATTTCGCGCGGGTCGGCATTGATCAGCTCGGCGACCTGGCGGCGGCCATTCTCGACCGCCTCTTCAGCGCGCCAGCCGAACACGTGGGAACGCGAGGCCGGGTTACCGAAGTTTCCGTCGACCAGCAGGCAGTCGGCCATCTTCTGGGCGACGCGGGGATCGACCGGAGTGGTCGCGGAGTAATCGAGGTAGATCGGCAACTTCATTGAGTATCTCCTATCAGGCGTTGGCGTCGCTCGTCGCTGCATCAGTCGACGGCGGACGTCTCAATCTTGTCCAGCTGGGCAACGCGACCGGCGACTCGACGCAGGTCCTGGCGCTGGGCGACTTCCTGCACCTCACGGCGCATGACGAGGTCGGACAGGCTGATGCCGCTGAGGAATTCGTGGATCTGCTGGCTGAGGTCGCACCACAGGTGGTGGGTCAGGCAGGTATCACCGGCGTGGCAATCCCCGAGGCCTTGGCAGCGAGTGGCGTCTACCGACTCGTTGACCGCGTCGATTACCTGCGCCACCTGGATGGTTTCCATGCCCCGCGACAGCTGGTAGCCGCCACCCGGACCGCGCACGCTGGATACCAGGCTGCTGCGGCGCAGCTTGGCGAACAGCTGTTCCAGATAGGAGAGGGAGATGCCCTGGCGCTCGGAAATGTCGGCCAAGGATACCGGCCCATGCTGCGCGTGCAACGCCAGGTCGAGCATGGCGGTGACGGCGTAACGGCCTTTGGTAGTCAATCGCATGGCTATGGGTACCACGGGAGTTACAGGATGTGTGCGAGTATGCGATTCCCGAGCATTTAAGTCAACTATAAGACCTAGTGCTTTAGTCGGGTTTGCACGCGGGAAGCGGGCGCGATGATAGCAGACAAGGGGCGCGAGCACACGCCCCGTGTATCAGCCAAGCGTAATCAATGCGACGGAGTGTCGCTCTGCGCAGCCTGCTTGACCTCGGCGAAGTCTTCTTCCGGCAGCGCCGGCAGGGCCTTGGCACAGTAGTCACTGCCCAGGTTGGTCAGCGCCCCGCACATGCCCTCCAGGCGCTCGTCGACCGCCTGCAGGTGGTCGAGCATCTGGCCGATGGCGCGCGCTACCGGGTCGGGCATGTCGCCACTGACGCCGTAGGCATCGAAGCCGATCTTCTCGGCCATGGCCTTGCGCTTGGCCTCGACCTCGCTGTCTTCGGTCTTGACGATGATCCGCCCCGGGATCCCGACTGCCGTGGCGCCGGCCGGCACGGCCTTGGTCACCACCGCATTGGAGCCGATCTTGGCCCCGGCGCCAACCGTGAACGGGCCGAGCACCTTGGCGCCCGCCCCCACCACTACGCCGTTTTCCAGGGTCGGGTGTCGCTTGCCCTTGTTCCAGCTGGTGCCGCCGAGGGTAACACCCTGGTAGAGCGTCACATCATCGCCGATCTCGGCGGTCTCGCCGATGACGATGCCCATGCCATGATCGATGAAGAAGCGCCGGCCAATGGTGGCGCCCGGGTGGATCTCGATGCCGGTCATCCAGCGCCCGAAGTTCGACACCAGGCGCGCCAGCCATTTGAAGTCGCGTTTCCACAGGGCATTGCCCAGGCGATGCAGCCAGATGGCATGCATCCCGGGGTAGCAGGTCAGTACCTCGAAGGCATTGCGCGCAGCCGGGTCACGATGAAACACACTCTGGATATCTTCACGCAGACGCTCGAACATTGTTTCTAGTCCTTCCGCTTGTGCGCATCACCCCGTGCGACCTTCTGGGTCTCGGTGAGGATGCCGCGCAAAATGCTCATTTCCGAACGATTGACCGAGCTGCGCCCATACAACCGGCGCAGGCGCGCCATCAGGTGCTTGGGCTTCTCAGGGTCAAGGAAGCTGATGTCCACCAGGGTCTTTTCCAGGTGTTCGTAGAACAGCTCCATTTCGTCCAGGGTGGCCAGCTCATCGCTGGCATCGACCTTCTCGACCTTCGCCGGCGCACCTTGCGCCGCCAGCCATGCTGTGCGCACCTCGTAGGCGAGCACCTGGACCGCGGCGGCAAGATTCAGCGAGCTGAAGTCGGGGTTCGATGGAATGTGCACGTGGAAGTGACATCGCTGCAGTTCGTCATTGGTCAGGCCTGCGTGTTCACGACCGAACACCAGGGCGATCTCCTCGCCAGCGGCCGCACGCGCGACGCTCTGCACCCCGCATTCACGCGGGTCGAGCATCGGCCACGGCATGCTGCGGTCACGGGCGCTGGTACCAATCGCCAGACTGCAACCGGCCAGCGCCTGCTCGAGCGTATCGACCACGATGGCGCCGTCCAGCACATCGTCGGCACCAGAGGCGCGGGCACTGGCGTCGGCCGCGGGGAAATCCAGTGGCTGAACCAGCACCAGGCGCGACAAGCCCATGTTTTTCATGGCACGAGCAGCGCCGCCGATGTTGCCGGGGTGGCTGGTATTGACCAGAACAACACGAATATTCTGCAGCAAGGTGTCGAGCTCACGGATGCCTATAAAGGGGGGAACGATCTTACCTAAGCGACGGGCGTAACGCCACGAATGCGAATGTCACCCTTCTGCCGGAACAGTTTTCTGATAGACTAGGCGGCTTTCTTCTTTAACATCTCCAGGTGAAACGCCCATGCAGCCTATGCTGAATATCGCCCTGCGCGCCGCTCGCAGCGCCAGTGAACTGATTTTCCGCTCCATCGAACGCCTGGACAGCATCAAGGTCGACGAGAAAGAGGCCAAGGATTACGTCTCCGAGGTCGATCGCGCCGCCGAGCAGACCATCGTCAACGCCCTGCGCAAGGCTTACCCGAACCACTCGATCCAGGGTGAAGAGACTGGCCTGCACGCCGGCTCCGGCGAGGAAGGCAAGGACTACCTGTGGATCATCGATCCACTGGATGGCACCACCAACTTCCTGCGTGGCGTTCCGCACTTCGCGGTCAGCATCGCCTGCAAATACCGCGGCCGTCTCGAGCACGCGGTCATCGTCGACCCGGTCCGCCAGGAAGAATTCACCGCCAGCCGCGGTCGTGGCGCCCAGCTCAACGGTCGTCGCCTGCGTGTCAGCTCGCGCACCAGCCTGGAAGGCGCCCTGCTGGGTACCGGCTTCCCGTTCCGCGACAGCCAGATGGCTGACCTGGACAACTACCTCGGCATGTTCCGCGCCCTCACCGGCCAGACCGCCGGCATCCGCCGCGCGGGTTCCGCCGCCCTGGACCTGGCCTACGTTGCCGCTGGTCGTTTCGACGCCTTCTGGGAGTCGGGCCTGTCCGAGTGGGACATGGCGGCAGGCGTACTGCTGATCCAGGAAGCGGGCGGCCTGGTGAGCGACTTCAACGGTGGCCACGACTTCCTCGACAAAGGCCACATCGTTGCCGGCAACATCAAGTGCTTCAAGGCGGTACTGACCGCCATCCAGCCGCACCTGCCGGAAAACCTGAAGCGCTGAGCCAGGGCTTCGGATACAAAAAAAGCACCCCTCGGGGTGCTTTTTTTGTGCCTGTTTTCCCTGGTTCTGCTGGCCCGCGACGAGGCCAGCATCCAGATCACTGCCCGGGCTGCGCCTGGCTCAGCACCAGCTTGCCATTCTTGTCCAGCGGAATGGTCGAACCTGGCTCGTGGTCCATCTTCACCACACCGGCCTGGTCACCGATGGTGTACTTCACGGTGTAGCCCACCACCTTGTCGCTGATGTCGTTGACCGTGTTGCAGCGCGTTTGCGTGGTGGTGTAGGTGTCACGCTCCTGCATGCCTTCCTGCACCTTGTTGCCGGCATAACCACCACCCACCGCACCTGCGACCGTGGCGATCTTCTTGCCGGTGCCGCCACCGATCTGGTTACCCAGCAGGCCACCGGCCAGGGCGCCCACCACGGTACCGGCGATCTGGTGCTGGTCCTGCACCGGACGCTGGCGCGTCACGGTCACGTCCTTGCACACCTCGCGTGGTGTCTTCACCTGCTGCTTGATCGGTTGTACGTCAGTGACCTGGGCGTATTCCGGCCCTTTGTTCACCAAGCTGTAGGTCGCCACAGCACCTCCGGCTGTAACACCGACAGCACCCAGAACCGCACCCACCAGCATTGATTTGTTCACGTGGAATCTCCTGATCATACCCGCGGGGCATTGCCCGCCTTCTCCCTGCCTTGGAGCAAAAAAAAAGGCGCGAGTTCAACACTCGCGCCTCTCTTTACGCCAAACGGCGTAGGACAAGCCCTTACGGACGGTCGTCCACACCCTCGGCCTTGACCGGCGGGATCAGGTCTTCACTGTTCAGGTTCAGCCAGATCAGCACCACGTTGGCGATGTAGATCGACGAGTAGGTACCCGCCATGACGCCCAGGAACAGCGCCAGCGAGAAGCCGAACAGGTTGTCGCCGCCGAAGAACAGCAGCGCAGCAATTGCCAGCAAGGTCGACACCGAGGTGGCGATGGTGCGCAGCAGGGTCTGGGTGGTCGAGACGTTGATGTTCTCGATCAGCGACGCCTTGCGCATGACGCGGAAGTTCTCACGCACGCGGTCGAACACGACGATGGTGTCGTTGAGCGAGTAACCGATGATCGCCAGCACTGCCGCCAGTACCGTCAGGTCGAAGGTGATCTGGAAGAACGAGAGGATGCCCACGGTCACGATCACGTCGTGAATCAGCGAGACGATCGCCCCCACCGCGAACTTCCACTGGAAGCGGAACGCCAGGTAGATCAGT
>Ga0209371_1000599_pt1 | contig 32316 bp, 32 predicted proteins | sample AgamicAtAmrz_FD_187165 | JGI IMG/M metagenome (GOLD analysis project Ga0209371, IMG submission 187165) | Agave microbial communities from Guanajuato, Mexico - At.Am.rz (SPAdes) (version 2) | ecosystem: Host-associated > Plants > Roots > Rhizosphere | place: Guanajato, Mexico | collected 2012-06-07
GTTGTGCCAGATGTCGCGCAGGTCTTCCCGCATGGAGGTGGTGCTCGGCGGCACCTGGATGCGCTCTTTGGTGGTGAAGAAGCAGAACGCCAGCATCAGGAACGCGACCACCGACAGCACGGCGATGCCGCCCTGGAAGCCGAACGCCTTATCGTCGCCGCCAATCAGGTTCACCAGCGGCATCATCAGCACCGTGGAGAGCATGCCGCCCGCCGTTGCCAGCACAAAGCGCCAGGACTGAAGGGAGATACGCTGCGTCGGGTCGTTGGTGATCACGCCGCCCAGCGCGCAGTAGGGAATGTTGACCACGGTATAGAGCAGGGTCAGCAGGGTGTAGGTAACGGCGGCGTAAACCATTTTGCCGTTGAGGCTGAGGTCCGGGGTGGTGTAGGCCAGCACGCAGACGATGCCGAACGGGATGGCGCCGAACAAAATCCACGGACGGAATTTGCCCCAGCGGCTGCGGGTGCGGTCGGCAATCAGCCCCATGCACGGGTCGGAGATCGCATCCAGCGCGCGCGCCAGCAGGAACATGGTGCCGACAAACCCGGCGGGAATGCCGAAAATATCGGTGTAGAAAAACATCATGTATAACATGACGTTATCAAAAATGATGTGGCTGGCGGCATCTCCCATGCCGTAGCCAATCTTCTCTTTAACTGACAATACTTCGCTCATCTTTTTTTATCCTTCACGCTGTAGGGGGCGCTGAGACCGGTTACAGAGTTTTAAACCATTGTTTCAGGAGCGGGTATTGCGTTTTCTGGTTAGCAGATTACGTTTCTTGTTTTTTGTGATCGCGGTAAATGTTGGAAGCACGAGGGGCTAACATGAGGATTTTCTTAGGAATTAACTGAAACAGGGGGGTACAGGTCAAAAGAGAGGTGAAAAAAGTGTGTCGGGGTATGTGGTAAATGCCTGAAAGTAGCTATAATGCGCCCCGCCTCCATGTAGCAATCGAGGCGCGGAAGATCGTCATCTCCGGTGAGGTGGCTGGACTTCAAATCCAGTTGGGGACGCCAGCGTTCCCGGGCAGGTTCGACTCCTGTGATCTTCCGCCAAAGTTCCTCTATTCCTATACGAGAAAGTCCAAAAACTCTTTATTTTCAATAAATATATTGAATTAATCATCCGTATCAGTCCGACATTATCTCCCTCAATCCATGAAAAATATGTATAGTGTTGTGTATAGATTTTTTATAGACATTTTTGACTTATACATATGGCACTGACAGACATACAAATCAAACGAGCAAAGCCCCAAGATAAGCCCTACACATTGAACGACGGCCATGGCTTGTCATTGCTTATCAATCCCGACGGCTCGAAGGGGTGGCGTTTCCGTTTCCGCCTTGCCGGTAAAGCGCGGTTAATGTCATTTGGTAGCTACGACTTGGTGAGCCTTGCAGAAGCGCGTGAGAAGCGTGAGACCGCCCGCAAACAAGTTGCTAATTGCATAGATCCGGTTAAGGAACGTAAAGCACAAAAACTCTCGCAGAAGCTTTCAACAGAAAATTCTTTCGAATCAGTAAGCCGAGAGTGGCATTCAACAAAATCCGATCGTTGGACGGTTGCTTACCGTGAGGAAATCATCAAAACATTTGAGCAGGATGTATTTCCTTTAATAGGTAGACGCCCCATCAGTGAAATTAAGCCACTCGAATTACTTGAGGTACTACGCCGTATCGAAAAAAGAGGGGCATTGGAAAAAACTCGTAAAGTACGCCAGCGGTGCGGTGAGGTATTTCGCTACGCCATCATCACAGGTCGTGCGGAGTATAACCCTGCTCCTGATTTAGCTATCGCACTGGCTGTTCCTAAGCAAAAGAATCACCCATTTTTATCCGCTGAAGAACTAACTAATTTTGTCCGGGATCTAGAAGCCTATACAGGGAGCATAATTACAAAAAATGCAACGAAGATTGTTATGCTAACTGGAGTAAGGACGAGTGAAATGCGTTTTGCTTCTTGGGATGAAGTTGATCTAAATAAAGGAATATGGGAAATTCCAGCAGAAAGGATGAAGATGCGTAGGCCTCACATCGTTCCTTTGTCCACTCATGCTATTGATCTGCTGAAGCAACTTAAACCGATTACGGGCCACTATCCTTATATATTCATCGGTAGAAACAACCGCAACAAACCAATATCAAAAGAAAGTGTATCGCAAGTGATTGAATTACTCGGCTACAAAGGTCGTGCTACTGGTCACGGTTTTCGCCATAGTATGTCGACAATTCTACATGAAAAAGGGTTTGATAGTAACTGGATTGAAACTCAATTAGCGCATGCTGATAAAAACATAATTCGAGGGGTTTATAACCATGCTGTATACTTAGAAGATCGACGGGATATGTTGCAATTTTACTCAGAATTCTTATATGGATGAAAAAATGAAAAACATAAACTTTAAAGATATAAATTGGGGACCAGATGAAGCTAAGGGAGATAAGAATCTCCCGAATTATTTCTTTGAATTTCCTGATTTTAAAGAAATAAAAGAGGGTAATTGTAGATATGTTATAGGCCGAAAAGGAACTGGGAAAACAGCTGTAATTGAAGCTGTTAAAAACAAAGTTGGAAATGAACCATTAAATTTTGCAACATCAATGTCATTGCGAGATTTCCCTCTTGCCATCGTCAGGAAATTACGTGATAAAACCTTTAATGATAAGTCGCAATTTGTGCCTGTATGGAATTTTTTAATTATAATTGAAGTTTGTAAGCTTATCGCACAAGATGCTGGTGCAGAGCCAGTTGAGGAGGTTGACTATTTAAAAAGAATGTTAGTCTCCAACTTCGGCTCTATTGATTTCACAATTGCAGAGACACTAACTTATCTTGATAAAAAACAGTCAAAACTCAAATTATTTACTTCTGTTATTGGAGGTGAGCACTCTGAAGAAAGTTCCAAAAACATTTCAGGAGAAGTTCATTACCAGAAGGCTGGAAAATATATAATTGATAAGATAAAGAATATTCATAGTGCTTCAACGTATTATCTATTTATTGACGAGCTGGATGAAGGTTACAAAGCAGGAGATGATAACTTAAGATTGTTAATATTATCACTACTGCGATCTACTGAAGATTCATATATAGAACTAAATGGGATTGGATTGAAATTCATCCCAATACTTGCACTTCGAAATGATATTTTCGATCGTCTTGAAGATAATGACATTAATAAACTAGATGACTATATCACACGGTTAAATTGGCTATCTATAAAAAATGGAAGAATGTCACTCTTTGATGTGGTAAACAAGAGAATTCAGGCATCATTTAAAGAACTAGTAACTTGGGATAGAGTAGCTGTAGACGATGATCCCGACTTACCGCATGGGGTCGATAGCCTTTGGAAATACATTACAAATAGAACTTTTGAGAGACCTCGTGATTTAGTCAAATTTCTCAAAATTTGCAGTAAAGAAACTACTGCTGGTCCATTAACATTTAAAGATGTTAGTGCAGCAGAGGATAAATATTCATCTTGGTTTTATCAAGAGTTTCAAAATGAGGTTCACTCATATCTCCCTGTCTGGAGAGAATCACTCCAAGCTTTAACGAAGTTAGGTAAATGGCACTTTACTTACGAAGAACTTACTACAAAATTAATGGCTGATGAGGATATATCACGATTCCTCAGTGACAGAAAATGGTCCTCCGATAAGATAATAAATTTGCTGTTTGATTTCAGCGTAATAGGAAATATTGACTCAAAGAGAAGATGGTTATTTAAATATAAAGATCACGATCTTGCTTGGGATAAAGAAATGGATATAATAATTCACTTCGGATTTGCAAAAAAACTAAGACTTAAGCATGTAAACAACAAGGGAAAATATAACAAAGAGTAGGGGAAAACTTGGCGGTTCTTTACGAAACGCCAAGATTTAATAAAACCCCATATGTAATTATATATCTTTTCATATGTATAACCCTCTCATTTTGAGCATCATCAAGTAAATCATTGCAATGAATTAAATTTTCCTGCTTAAAAAACCTAAAGTACTCAAGAATTTTTCACGCATTTATTTAGCTACTCCCATTTTCTTGCCATTCATTTTTAGTATAATATCTCCCCTCTCAAATGTCTCAAGAGCTCGCGATCCACTCTAAACACCATTCCTACTTCGATATTTGAACAAACGAACCCGTGTGGCACAGCAAGATGCTCAATCAGAAAAGTTAATATGCACTTAATGCTGGCGAGCAATGCTCTCCCCGCCCCGCCTGCCCGCTTAATGGGGCGCTTTTAATGCAGGTGCATAGGTGGCCTCAGGCCGCACTAGAGCTGGCGCTGGCGGGAAAGGCAGGGACACGAAAATGCATGCAAACCCATGCACCTTATGCATGCATGGCTTAATTAGGGAAAAAGGGCGGGATTTAGGGGATTTTTGACGGGCTACTGCGCAGCCAGCTTAGCGCGTTTTCGGATGTAATTCTGGTTTTTTGCAGGCGTGAATTTTTCACGAATATCATCCCGCGAAGCCGCGTCAGGTCTGAATCCGATGGCTGTTAAAATGTCATTATCCTGTGTGGAATAATTTATTTTTTCACCGGCTGCCAGCCAGACCGACAGCGCTTCACGCAGATAATCGACTGAATGCTGCATCACGCAGTGTTTTACAGCGGGATGCTGGTTGTTATAGCCCATCAGCTCAGGTGCAAGAGCGGCGGTCAGCTCCGCGCCATGCGTCTGCATAAAATTATTCAGGCGGTTACGTATGCTGATGCGCTGCACGTCCTCATGCGCACGAATATAGCGACCGGCAGCCTGATTAATTTCCCATTTTTTTACGTCGATAATATCGCGCAGCGTTTGCAGGTTGCGGAAGGTGTTAGTCTCACCGGTGGCTAACAGTTCTCCGTATTCCTGTTCGGCGTCAGCCAGCTCCTGTTTGCGGTTCAGCCATTTGGCTTTGTTATTCTGGCAGGCTTCAAAAGCCTGCTGTAGCGTTGATGTTGTCATCAGGGGGCTCCGTCGACGTTATAGAATTTGTTTTTTTAATTTCCCTGCATGAGCAGAGATAAATTCATCTTCCATTAAATCATTGTCAGAAGGTGGCCGTATGATCGTGTCAAGAGACTCCATCGTCCGGAATGTGGCCGAACAGAGAATATTGGTGCACTGGTAATAAATCTGTTTTACTGTTTCGGAAAGATAGCGGCTGGTACGTGTCCGTGTCGGACACTGACAGAACGGGCAGTGCATCATGGCAGCATTCCTCGTGCTTCAAGGTCAGCCTTACGCACACTCAACTTGTCAAAGTAGGCCTTGCGCTGTCCAGCGGTTACTGCAACGCCGTAATCCATATGTGGCAGCGTCTCAGCCGACAACCCGACTTTAAAAAGCAGCGGCTCGTCAGCCAGACGGATATGACAGTCTTTCACTGCTTCCTCAAGCCTCGCCTTTACATCCTGCATGACAGCTTTATCCGGGGCTGTATAACCCTGATTCCCGATGGAGTTAGCGAGCGGATTACTCATCGCCAATATTTTGAGTTTCATCGCCCGGACAAGCGCCCCGCATGTATCATGCAGCGCGTTATCCAGCTCTTTTTCCGCGTACTGACTGAGCACGTTGTGATGTGCCTGGCGGTAGGCTCTGGCCGTACTGTCGCAGTTACCTTTCAGCCGGTCGCATTCAAAGGTCAGCACCTCAGCGAGCTGGTCACACTCCAGTATCAGTTCGCGGGAAGCTACACGCGACAGATACTGCTGTCTCAGCTCGTTAGTCAGCACCGCACCACCTGCACGAAATGCCGTGCGCCATTCACTCGCATCACTACCGCTCGCCAGCTTAAGCTCTGTTTTTTGCTGTGCGGTACGGGTAATAGCATTGGCTGTGTCATCCATCATGCGGGCGTTTTCAAGATGTGCGGATCTGGCCGCGTCCAGTTGCCAGAATGCCGAAGACAGATAGTCAGGAATGGTCGTGGTGGTCATGGTGTTACTCCTCAGTGATGTCAAGCTGAGGTGATTCTGCATCGCGTCGTACAACAACTCGATCCAATACAGTTGTGGCAGAAACCCCACAAACGGAGGCTAAAAAAAGCGGCTGGCCAGAAAAAGGTCGCAGGTTAACCTTCTCTCTCTGTTTGTTTTTTACCTATAACTATTCACTACTATTCACCTTAAGAAAAAATAAAAATAATACATAAAGTTAAAGAGTTAACAGTTGATAGAAAAGTGTTCACCAACTGTTCACTACTGTTCACTTGTCCAGAAATCGCGAATGTAAATTTTCTGCTTCAGCGCCTATTAATTTCTGGCATTAATTCGTTAAAAAACGATTGGCATTTTACTTTAATTTTTACCAGTTGCTTCCAGAGGGCTCTAGAGGCAATTAGAGTAGTTGTAGTCATATATTATTCGATTTGATATTTTTGGTGCCTGGTTTCCCCCTGTTGCATTGAGGAAAAATATTCACACAATAGAGAGCTACCCGATTCCGTACGGATAAGTTCGGATCTCTGTGAATATTAATAATGAGGTAGCGTTATGCACACAGCTTTATCAGTACCAGCTTCCCGCTCTTGCGCACATTTAATGCCAGTTTCAGCCCCGACTCAGGAGCGTTTTTTACGCCTCCCGGAAGTGATCCATCAGTGTGGCCTGTCACGCTCCACTCTCTACGATTTAATCGCCCGTGACGCTTTCCCGGCGCAGGTCTCTCTCGGTGGGAAAAACGTCGCCTGGCTCCAGTCTGAGGTGACTGCGTGGATGGCGGAACGCGTTGCACACCGTGACCGGAAGTGTGACGCATGAATCAGAACCGCTTTCAAGTAACCCCTTTTTCTGGCTTGCATCTGTTGTGTGTTTCCTGGTACAGTTTTGTTGCTGTCGCAAAATCGGCAGCCGGGCGTAGGAACCCGTGTTACTTCAAGGCGACACCAGACGCGCCATGCGTCTTTTTTTACGTCGTTGCTCAGGCACACCTTATTTTTAAACGGTGGTTTTTATCCCCCCGTTTTAATCAGATAATGGTGGTCCGGGCGGGGCAGCCTTCGGGCTGGCCGGTTTCCTTGAAGGCCGGTATTCCTACCCCCGTCCGGGCTACCACCCATGAGTGTAGGAACTCCGGTGGTAGTTTTTCAGACTACTTCAAGGAGAACGCCGCTATGGCTACGATCCTCACCCCGTCACATCCAGAATTTATCTTTGTCTTTGCCGCCGTTCGTCGTGCAGACCGCACGCCTCGTATCTGTATGCTCCGCACTGTTGCCGAGGACGAACAGACCGCCCGCCGCTCTCTCGTTCGTGACTACGTGCTTTCCCTTGCTGCCCGTCTGCCGGTTGCGGAGGTGTGCCATGCGTAATAGCACTCAGACCATCTCAGCGTGTCGTGATGACCTCTATGCCATCAGTGAGCACCTGAGCCCCGAATCGTTTCACAAACTCAACCGAGCCAGCGCCATGACGCATTTTGTTGGTCTGGATTTGGGGCAACGCGAATTAAACGGGATGCATCAGCTTTGTATGCCGCATATTTTCAGCTATCTGCACGATGACATCTGTTTTATTCTGGAGGAGCTCAAAGCCAAAGGCCTGTGTCGGGATTTCATTACCCCGTCACCTGTGAACGGAGGTGAGCACCATGTTTGATTTCCCTCAGCCGGGTGAAACCTACCGGTGCTCTGGTTTTCCTGACGTGATGGTTTCAGGCATGCTGGCCGATGGTATTCCGTGGGATATGCCGTACCGCTGTCCGGGGCATGTCTGGAATCCCTACCGGCGCACTTACACCATCCTCATTCGTATCATCGCTACTGGTGGCACGGCAGAAATTCCGCTTAGTCGTTTTTTGCGGGACTTCACCTGCGAGCGGCAGGACGCATTTAAGCGCGACCCTGAAAACCGTCATACCGTTTTACGCGAAATTGCCGCCGACCCGGATTTACAGCAATACCGGGCGCGAAATATCGATAAGTATCCGGATGATATTCCCCCGGTCAGACGGCCAGCGCCGGTGGCGCGCAAATGGCGGAATAATTTCTCAACGGAAACGGAAATAAAACCGGATAACGGCTACCGCCATTATCTGTAATTAAAAAACGACACCCCAAAATAAAATGTGCGTATCTGCGCAGGGATACGCACGTGCTCAGGAGACGGAATCATGCCTGTTAATAACCCGACCTTAATACAGAAAGAGCGCCTTGCCGCGTTCAGTCAGAAGGACCTCAACTGTCTGGAAAACCTTTGCAACGTCGGCAGGCTCGTCGGCGAACTGATGCAGGTGCAGGACTGCACCACCATGCGCCGCGACCCGGCGCAGCAGTTACAGTTCACCTCCGTGATTTACCTCATGACCGCTCAGCTCGACGGTGTGGTCGGACGCTGCAGCCAGCGCTGGCTCACCGGGGAGGCTGATATATGAAACAGCCATTGCCGCCCGTATTACGCGCCGCGCTGTATCGCCGTGCGATCGCCTGTGCCTGGCTTACTCTATGCGCCCACCGCTATCCGCAGCTCACACTTGATGTGCTGGAAAATGCCATTGCCTCCGAACTGGAAGGTTTCTACCTGCGCCATCACGGCGAGGAAAAAGGCCATCAGATTGCCTGTGCGCTTCTGGAGGATTTAATGGAAGCCGGAGCAATCAAGGCCGCCCCGTCGCTGTCCTTTCTCGGGCTCGCCGTGATGGATGAACTCTGCGCCCGTCATATCGCCGTACCGGTTATGCACTGAGGGAGAAAAAATGATGAAAATGAACGTAACGGAAACCGTCAAACAGGCGTGCGGCCACTGGCCGCGCATTCTCCCGGCGCTGGGTGTACCGGTCATCAAAAATCGTCATCAGGCTTGTCCGGTGTGCGGCGGTTCTGACCGCTTTCGCTTTGATGATAAGGGAGGGCGCGGGACGTGGTTCTGTAACCAGTGCGGCGCGGGTGATGGCCTGAAGCTGGTTGAAAAGGTGTTCGGCGTAAAACCGTCTGAAGCAGCCCAAAAAGTGAATGCCGTGACCGGTTGTATGCCGGCGGTTGCCCCAGAGGCGATTTCGGCCGCAAGGGCTGAAACCGATGCCAACTGTAAAGCTGCCGCCGCGCTGGCCGTAAGAATTATGGAGAAAAGCCGCACGGCCACGGGAAACGCTTACCTGACCCGTAAAGGCTTTCCCGGTCATGAGTGTGTAATCCTGACGACCACGCACAAAATCGGCGGCGTGACGTACCGCGCCGGTGATGTGGTTGTCCCGCTGTATGACGATACCGGCTCGCTGGTTAACCTGCAGCTCATTAATACTGACGGTCTCAAGCGCACCCTGAAAGGCGCGGCGGTGAAAAGGGCATTCCACACCATCGACGGGCAGAAACAGGCAGGAAAACGCCTGTGGATAGCTGAGGGCTATGCTACGGCACTTACCGTGCATCACCTGACCGGCGAAACGGTCATGGTGGCTCTGTCGTCCGTGAACCTCCTTTCTCTGGCGAGCCTTGTCCGGCAGAAACATCCGGCCTGTCAGATTATCCTCGCCGCCGACCGCGACCTAAACGGCGACGGTCAGACCAGAGCCGCAGCGGCCGCACAGGCCTGTGAGGGAACGGTTGCCCTCCCGCCGGTGTTCGGTGACTGGAATGATGCGTTTATGCAGAAAGGGGAGGAGGCCACACGCAAAACGATTTATGACGCCATCCGGCCAGCGAGCGAAAGCCCTTTCACTACCATGAGTGAGGCGGAGTTTACCGCCATGAGCACCAGTGAAAAGGCGATGCGGGTGCATGAACATTACGGCGAAGCACTGGCCGTGGATGCAAACGGCCAGCTGCTGTCCCGCTATGAGGCCGGGATATGGAAAATCATTCCGCCGTCAGACTTTGCGCGTGACGTGGCGGGACTTTTCCAGCGCCTGCGCGCCCCGTTCTCGTCAGGGAAAATCGCCTCAGTAGTCGACACCCTGAAACTGATTATTCCCCAGCAGGATACTCCTGCGCGTCGCCTGATTGGTTTTCGCAATGGCGTACTCGATACCAGCACCGGCGTATTCAGTCCGCACAGCAAGGCACATTGGCTGCGTACCCTGTGCGATGTGGATTTTACGCCGCCGGTGAAGGGCGAAACGCTGGAAACCCACGCGCCCAACTTCTGGCGCTGGCTCGACCGCGCAGCCGGTTCACGTGCTGACAAACGTGACGTGATACTCGCCGCGCTGTTTATGGTGCTGGCGAATCGCTACGACTGGCAGCTCTTTCTCGAAGTCACCGGTCCCGGCGGCAGCGGGAAAAGTATTCTGGCCGAAATTGCGACCATGCTGGCCGGAGAGGATAACGCCACATCTGCGACCATCGAGACGCTGGAATCTCCCCGCGAACGCGCGGCGCTGATTGGCTTCTCGCTGATACGCCTGCCTGACCAGGAGAAATGGAGCGGTGACGGCGCAGGACTTAAGGCCATCACCGGCGGCGATGCCGTGTTGGTTGACCCGAAATACCGCGATGCCTACTCAACGCATATCCCGGCTGTGATTCTGGCCGTGAACAATAACCCGATGCGCTTCACCGACCGCAGCGGTGGCGTCTCCCGTCGCCGGGTGATTATTCATTTCCCGGAACAAATCGCACCGGAAGAACGCGACCCGCAGCTTAAGGATAAAATCGCCCGTGAGCTGGCCGTCATTGTGCGTCAGCTTATGCAGAAATTCAGCGACCCGATGACGGCGCGCATGTTGCTGCAGTCACAACAGAACTCCGACGAGGCGCTCAGCATCAAACGCGATTCAGACCCGACATTTGATTTTTGTGGCTACCTTGAAGCGCTACCCGAGCCTGACGGTATGTATATGGGGAATGCGAACATAATTCCGAAACAGCCGCGCCTGTATCTCTATCACGCCTATCTGGTCTATATGGAGGCGCACGGCTACAAGAATACGCTCAGCCTTACCATGTTCGGCAAAGGGCTGTCGGCCATGCTGAAAGAATACGGGCTGAATTACGGTAAGCGGCGAACGAATCAGGGGATGCAGACCAATCTCGCGCTCAGGAACGAAAGCAACGCCGACTGGCTGCCCCGGTGTGACGAAACCACAGTCGTATAACCTACCCTGACCGGCATTAGCCGGTCTTTTTTTACCTGCAATCCCGGAAAGTGAACAGTACAGTGTTCACTGTTCATGGACTGTTCACTGTCTATCTTTCTGAAATAGAAAGAAAATAATACCGAATGAACAGTATGAACAGTTTTCTATAAAAAAGTTTTTTTCATGATATTTGCCACTGGTGACTTATCAATAGATAGTTTGTCAGCTCAGTAAATGTGTATAGCAATGCGTATAACAAATGGAGGATTAATTAATAAACATCAATAAAAACAATGACTTGCGCTTATTATCGAACTCCTGTGATCTTCCGCCAGTCCCCTACCATCGGTAGTTGTAATTTTGTGAATTGGGATTCATTACTCTTTCAATGCCATTTTCTATTAACCCTTTCCTTAATGCTTTGCTGATCAAAAGGAAACTAGGAATCTCCAATAATTTTTTTCCATTAATTTTAACTTTTGAACAATTAGTAAGTAAGTTAACTTTAGACTGATTGAATGGGAAACTATGATTTCTGTTATATCCATGCTGAGCAAGAAGTTTTGATCTTAACAATAAAGCTCTATAAATAGTAGAAACTAACCATCCATCCAGTTCTCTTAACTGCCTCTCATTCGTGACGAGTGGTAAAAGCTCATTACACCTTTAAAGAAAATTCTTTTTGACCTTCCAGAAAGAAAGCGATGCTTTTTTATCAGGAGACGCCAGTACAGAATGGATTCATCCAGAGTAATACGGTCTCTTATTACTTCGATGGCGAAAAAGTGCGTGGCGTAATCATCGGGCAAATTACCAGTAACTAATTTTTTAAATCCCTCTCCATCAAGGTAGAGGGACCCAATCTTCACTAACGGCATCAGTGAGGCACCTTATTCCAGTGATCCTCATATTTAATGTGTCCCTCCAGATAAAACCACTCGATACCGCGATAACGAATCCCGATACTTTCCATCATATTATGACCAGGCGCCCCCGGAACCCAGGTATGGGCAGCATCGACAGACATAATCGCGATACTATCCAGCGTTATGCGGTACACCTCGAATTCAAATCCTGCTTCGTTCACATCATAGTAGTGGATAACCGCTTTCTGTAGCCTTTTGCTTTGACATAAAGCATCTGCAAAGTAAGGCGACGTTTTGTCGATCTGCTTATGGATAGTGAATGCCCCATGTTCTCTGGCACCCATAAGATTGCCCGTGCTGGCGCTGCAAACCTGATGGATGTGGTAATTGCTGTTAAGGATCTCAATCGCACCTTCTCTGCCCGAAACATTGCAGCTGCCTTTGATCGGGTTTCCATTTTCATCATAAAGAAACATGTATGCGGGTAATGACATTGACTTTCCTCCTAATGATAATTTATGACTCTGCCGTCATTATCCTTGAAAAATGGATAATAATAATTTCGCTCATTCAAGGTATAAGAGATTTCATAGGCATAGCCGGCTGGCAAGGCAATCTCGATACAACTATCTGGATATGAACGCCTTTGAAATTCGGCCGCAAACTCTTTATATTTACCGTGTTGCATAGACGAAATTGTATATCCATTCAAAATATCTTTTTCGTCGACACTAAAACAAAAATGATTGCCATTTATCATGATCATTCGCTGCTCAGGAATATTCAGGCTTTCACCCGGACAACCGGTCAACATTGAGATAATCGGAATGAATAGAATTTTTAGTTTCACTGTGGAAAGTCTCCTAAAATAACTTCATACCGCCTGAGAAGATCCTGTTTTGGTTCCGATGGGTCGTAATCAATGAGTTTATGCAGGTTGCTGCGGGGATCAAATCCATAGGTATTGAGCAGCCAGAAATCACTGACGATAGAGGCTTGTTGCTCGAGACCGTAATCAAGCAAGTGATGTTTATCTAAATGGTAGAAATAGTCGACAGCCCAGGAGAATGCTCCACGAAGGCGTACCATCATACCGTAAAGTCGTTTTCATACGTACCTTCCATAAAGTAAATCTCACCGTTTGGCGTCATTGCGGTTCTGAAATTCTGCATATTGAAGGGCAAATAACTTCCCCGATGAATCCACACTTCATTATAACGAATACTTAAACCATAAAGTGTTTTGGCAAGGTTAATTTCACCGAGCGTTAACAGTCGCACTCCGCCAATTTTTATTCCATCGCTCATCTGCGCTCTCCTTTTGCGAGAGCTATATTAATATCACCTTAACTTAATACAATTATTTTTTTAATGAATGATAAGAGTGTAATTATATCCCTCAGAAATTACGGTAACGTTTTAAATTATCTACTGATTATTTATACTCACCCAACCGCATATGCAGCAACGGAAACGGATTCCCCTGCCCGTCCAGTTCCGAGCGTCCGACCTGCTCAAACCCCATATGGCGATAAAATCCCACGCCCTGCGGATTCTGCTCATTCACGTCCACTTCGTTCGCGCCGAACGCTGCGGTGGCGTGTTGCAGCAGCAATTTCCCGACGCCCTTCCCGCGGCTCGCGTCATCAACAAACAGCATTTCAATGCGGTTTTCATCCACGCCTAAAAAGCCGTGAATAACGCCTGCGTCATCGCGAGCGATCACGACCTTGAGGTTAGGCAGATAGGCGTTAAGCAATAGCGGGCGCAGCGCCGCAATATCGCTTTCCTGTAAAAAGTGATGGGTGGCGCGGACGGAGGATTCCCAGATCGCGACCAGACGTTCAAAGTGTGTAGGGAGTGCGGTTTCTATTTTCATGAGGGGATCATTATAGAGCGCAGAGATTAAATCAAGTATCCAGAAGCATGGAGGCAATAAAACGAAGACCTTAAATGAAGTTATAAACTCTCGTACATCTGAAAGTAGAGAGCGTATCAAGGAAATGGCCCGAAAGTTGGTTCAGGAAACCAGGCAAATGATAGATCATGGCAAGCAAGAATCATCACCTGGGAATGAGAACAGGAAAACGAGTCAATCCTTCATGACAGTTGTTCGGTTTAACCGAACAACTGAGGAACGGTAAATATTGTTGCGCACTGCTCCCCCTCACCCTAGCCCTCTCCCTCAAGGGAGAGGGAACCGATTGTGCGGTTTGTCATCCCACACCGTTCGAGCTAAACCTTAATCTCCATCACCGCGTACACCCCGTCCTTCGGCACCACCACGGTGACGTTTTCCACCGGCACGCCCGCCGCGAGGTGAATATCCTGCAGCTGCTGTAACGACCTCGGGTAAATATCCTCCCAGCCGATACCCCGCAGAACAAAGTCAATTTGCGGGCTGCTGGTCAGCATGTTCGACACAATCACCGCGCCGCCGGGTTTGACCAGCCGCAGCGCGCGCTGGAGAAAAATCACCGCATCGGTATCGTTGAAGTATTCGAAAATCCCAAGCGCGTCGACCAGTTCGGCCTGATGCTCGCCGAGCTCCAGCAGCAGGTCTTCGTTACGCACCAGCGTATGGAGCAGGTTGCGCCTGAGCAGCGTCAGCTGTTCGCCCACCACAATCCCTTCCTGCGCCGCCATGGTTTCGGCCCAGCTGAGCGCCACCGGGTCTTTGTCCACCAGCGTGAGATACACCCGCTGGCCGTCGAGCTTTGCTTCGCGCAGCGCCTCCAGCACCGGAATGGCGGCACCGCTCGCCAGGCTAACCCAGTTATTTTCACTTTCGTTGTGAATGTACTTATCCACCAGCGCGGCCAGCACCCGGGCGCGGGATCGCACGCCAACCGCATCGTTAGCGTGGATAAACCACTGGCGGCTGTCGCTGTCCATTTTCGTGCCGTCGGGCAGGCGGTCCTCCAGCGGGTTTTGCACCACAAACAGCGCCAGCGCGGAGGGCACCAGCCGGGTGCGCCACGCGGTGAGCGCGGGGCGGTTGCGGAAGGCCTGTTCGGAATAGCGGTTCTGCGGGACAAGCACGGCCTGCCCCCCTTCGTCGTATTCCACCCTCGGGGGCCGGAGCGCTGGCTCGGCTTTCAGGGCGCGGTCAAGGGAGGCGATCTCACGGGCAGCGTCGTCTTTCATCGGCCACTGGTCGCTGACGTCGGGAAATGACGCGCTGAAAATCGTCATATTTTCCGGTGCATCGCCGCGAAAAGGCTGCCAGTTCATGTCGTCTTCCCTCCGTTAGGCTTTTAACGGAAGTCTATCCAGGCGAGCCAGTAATACCCTACGAAGAAAGCACGAAATAGGTGCATCAGTTCTGCGACGTGCGCCATACCCCCGGCGTGCAGCCGTACTCGGTCTGAAAATGACGAATAAAATGGGCGCAGTCGCTAAACCGCATCCGCCGCGCAATATCCGTCACGCTTTGCTGAGAGTTTTTCAGCAGCCAGCAGGCATAGCGCAGCCTGGCGCTGCGAATAAATTCCCGCGCCGTTTTGCCAAACTCGGCGTGAAACAGGCGGTTAAGCTGGCGTTCGCTCAGCTTAACGTCCTGCGCGAGCCTGGCGGCGTTCAGCGGGTGAGTCAGATACTGTTCGACGATCGTCACCGCCCTGCGCAGCCGTGAATCAGGGATCATGGCGATATTCGCGGGCCGCGGCGTGGCGGCGTCATGCGGAGGAAGGGACAACCGCCGGGAGGTGGTGGCCGCAATGTCGTCTCCCCCGTGGGCGCGGATCAGCGCCGTTACCAGGGTGAGCGTTGAGATCCCGCCCGGGCAGGTCAGCACATCGCCTTCGTCGATAAAATCGAGGCCTTGCTCAGCATAAACCTGCGGAAAGCGTTGCGTGAAAACGTCATGGTGATGAGGATGAATCGAGGCGCGGCGCTCGTTCAGTAAGCCTTCCTCCGCCAGAATAAAGCTGCCGGTACCAATACCGATCAGGGGAACGTTGTTGTGATAAGCCTCCGTGAGAAACGCTCTGTCGCCACGGTGTCCCTGGTGAAGATGCTCCAGACCTCCGCCGATCGCCGCAATATAGTCGAAGTCGCCGGGCGGCGCATGGGCGGCCTCAGGCCGCACGCTGAGCCCTGAGCTGCTCACTATCGGTAAGTCGGGATAAGTGCTTATCAGGCTGAGTTTAAAGCGTATTTTCTGGCTACGCTTCTGGACGCTGGATGCAATACGTAACGCCTCTATTAATCCTGAATATGCGAAAAGCGAGAAATGGGGCCACAGGAGTAAACCCATATGCAGGGATTTATTCCGTGCAGGCGTCATACTGACGCTATCATCAATTATATTTTTCATTAACTTGCCGAAGAATAATTACATTATCGCAACATTATTGTCGCTGTTATATTTTCCTAAGATAGGTCCTGGCTGTTAAATCAAGCATAAATGATGCCCGCAAAAAATTAAAAACATTTCTCCCTGTCGCTATCCGTTTTTTGACGTGTGGCACACATAGGTCGGCAGCGTTCCCAGAATAAATAAATAATTCTCATTCTGCTGTTTCTTAATACGCACATAAATATTCTTATTCGGATAGATAAAAAATAAGGGCTCGTACTTCTCCAGCCAGCTGTCGCTGATGTTGTCGTCCGGAAATTTCATATTGCGTATGGACGTCAGATTATAGACGCTGTCTTTGCGCTCAATCTGAAAGAAAACTTTGCGATTCAGGGTCTTCGTGGGATCGCTTTTCAACCGGCCATTCATACTGAGTATTCCGCTGTTGCCCTCCACGGTGTAATTCAGCCACAGCGAGAGCGTTTCATCACGGTGATGCTGAATAAAGTTCGCCTGGCAGGAAAAGGGCTGGATGTAATGGCGATGCCAGAGGTAATACGCTGCCACGACAGCCCCCATCAACAGGCACAGGCAGAGCGCAACAAGCGTTTGACGGTAGCGAACCATACTAGCGATCCTCTATAAAATAATCGGACATACAGCGGTTGGGTTCCGTCATTGGCCTGTCACAGCGAATGACCGATGCGCGAGGCAGCAGGATGTAGCCGCTGACGTAAACCCAGGGATAGTTAGCGCACTGGTCCTTAAACGGGGCGGCATAGGCCAGGGCTTTATCCCTGTCGCGCTGCGTTTCAATGTCGCGAGAAAAATAGAGCTGGCATTCGCCCATCTTCATCGCGAAGCGATACCCGTCAACGAAATAGCTGTCATGCAGCAGGTTATGGCTGATAACGCTCACGCCAGCCAGCATCAGCAATAGCACCAGCGCGCCCGGCAGCCAGAAGCGGCGTGTCGGGGCCGTCGGGCCGACAGTCTCTTCGCAGACATCCGGAGCAGCACGTTCTTCCTCTTCAGCCTGCGGCTGCGTCTCTTTAACGGTGATTTGCGTATCGCTTGCGAGCGTCAGTCCAATGCGCGGGATAGTGACAATCGGATCGGTTTCAAACCCCACTTTCTTCAGCCCCTTACGCAGAATAGAAATATTCTGGTAGTAGGTATTAGGCGAAACCAGCATCCCCCGGCGCTGCCAGACAATATCCATGCACTCCTGTTGAGTCACAATACTTCCGACTCTTTCTATTAATAACAACAAACAGCGCCCCGCCGGGGAATTTAATACCACCACCCGGTCAGGATTGTTGAGATCGCGTAATGTGCTGGCCGCTGGATGAAACTCTACCAGGCCATTAATAATGTAATGCTTATGCATAGAATGGGCTAAATACCTCCGGTCAACGCCTGTTGCTCCAGTAGATTCCCTTCACGGTTAACCTGCGTATCCCTCGCCTGTGTAAGGATTAATGTGACGGATAAATGCGCAACTGTATATCCTGGCGCCTGGCGAAAAATCTTATTTTTCCTTTCTCTTTATCTGACCGGTCTGAAGTTTTCTTAACCGCGATTTTAAGCCGTCTTGACACTGACAAAACTCGACAAAGGCGCCCGTTGAACGCTTTAGCCATCATTGTCTGAATTATTCAGCGCGCTTAATTTGTTTTTTTAATAAAAAGCAGAGAGAACGCGCTCTGCCAGCGGGTTTCGAAATTACGACCAATTCGAAAGCTGTCGTCTTAATTAACAATTTCGGTGCGAAACTGTTAGCCACCGTCAGTAACAACCCGCGTCGCATGACGTCCCCAGACTATTTCCTTACAAAACATTTATTAAAGCCAACTTTTCAATAAAAACTACCGGTATGATTATTTACAGGCAGATAAGCAAAAGCCGGTTCAGCGAGGAGAAATTGACGCTACACCTAAACCGTACTTAAAACAAATTAAGATTAATTCAGGTTACCTCTTTTACGCCCTGAGTATAGTGGGCTCACACCGTGCAATGCTTAATTGCTTCGAAAATATAGGCATCGTTCTGCCAGACAGACGAGTCTCATTACAATTATAAATCGAGGGAATGACATGGCGAATAAGCTCAACAACACACGTCATTTAAATGTCGCGCTATTGGGTGGAGATCACTTTGCGCGCCAGGGGATCGCCGCGTTATTAAAAAATATTGTCCCGGCTATGCAGATTACAGCATCGATCGATAATTACGCGGAGATCGAAACGATACTCGCAGCCGCACCGGTAGACGTGATTTTTTTATCCGGCATGGAGAAATATCACGCGGGATATGACTGCCTGAAATATATCAGGAAGATGAAAGTACTTTATCCCGACGTACTTATTTGCATGTATTCCGCACCGGCAAATTCCTGGCTGTGGATACGCGGTGAAATAGACGCCTATCTCTCGCTGCAGGACCCGCTTTATCACTGGCGAGCCAGCGTATTAAAAATGGTCGATAGCCGTTATCGCCCACTAAAAAAACCCACGGCGTTATCGCTGACGCCGGGTGAATGGAGGGTATTGAAGGAACTGCGAAAGGGTCTGGATATGCGTTACATCGCCGAAACAGAGCAGCTTTCTTACCGTCGTGTCAGCGCGTTAAAAAGCTCAGCGATAAGAAAACTCGGGCTCAGGAACAAGACAGATTTGCTGGTCTTTTTAACCAGTTAGACCTGCTGCTTTCAGAGCAAATCTCGACATAACACCATAATGGAATCAGGACAATGAAAGCTCAATTCAATAATAAAACGCTGCTCGCGATCGCTATTGCGGCATTACTGCCAGCGGGCACGGCCCTGGCTGCCGGCACCAGCGGCGGCACGGTGAACTTTAGCGGCAAAGTGGTGACCTCCGCCTGCGCCATCAGCGCAGGAAGCGCCAACATTGACGTGGACATGGGTGAAGTGCGTACCGCAACGCTGAAGACGGCAGGCAGCGTTGCCAGCACGGCAAAAGCGTTTGCCATCACCCTGGAAGATTGCGAAATCGCCGATACCTCAGCCTCTACGGATGAGAACCCGATTGCCGCCACAACCGTGGCCGTCACCTTCACCGGCACGCCGGACACCTCCGATGTTAATAGCTTGTCCGTCGGAGCAAACGGTAGCGCCAACTCTGCGCAAAACGTGGCTATTCGCCTTTATGACGAGCAGGGCAACGTGGTGAACCTGGGTGAACCTGCTGCGGCCATCCCTCTGCGTAAGGGTGCCAACACCCTGAACTTCAGCGCGAAATATTACTCGCCGAAGGGCGGCGCCACCGCGGGTGATGCCAGCGCCGTCGCAACCTACACCGTGACCTATTCGTAATCCTCAGGCCCGGTCTGCGAGCCGGGCCTGTCTTAGCTTTCAGGAGAAACACTATGCACGTAAACACATGGATTTGCCTGGCGGGTGCGTTATGTTCCTCCGCCGTCTATGCCGGCGGCGTGGGGCTGGGCGCAACGCGAATGGTCTACTCCAGCGCCACCAGCCAGGCCATGATGCAGGTGAGAAACACCCATCCCGACGCTACGTTCCTCATCCAGTCGTGGATGGAGAATGAGAAAGGCGAGCGCACCAACGACTTCGCGATCACGCCGCCGCTGTACGTCATAAAACCGGCCAGCGAAAGCGCGGTGAAAATCATGTTTAACGGCAAAGCCCTGCCAGCGGATCGGGAGACGCTCTACTGGATGACGGTAAAAGCCATCCCCCAGCAGGCGAAAAGCGGCGCCGGGAATACGCTGCAGTTTGCGTCGGCTAACCGCATCAAGGTCTTTTATCGCCCGGAGGGACTCAGCGAGAGCCCGGGAGAGGCGTGGAAAAAACTGGCCGGTGCCTATCGCGCCGGAAAAGTCACGCTCAGCAACCCCACGCCGTACTACCTCACCACCATCAACGTGAAAATTGACGGTATGCCGGTGCAGCCGGTGATGGTGCCCCCGAAAAGCAGCGTGACCCTGGCCGAAACCTTCAGCCATGCGGGCAGCATGAGCTATCAGACCATTAACGATTACGGGGCATGGACCCCCGCCACGCGCGCGTCGTTATCCCAATAATAAAAACAGTAAGGCGTGACCACGTGAAAATAAAAATCCTGTGCGCCACGGTGATCTCCCTGGTGATTCGGCAAGCCGTGGCTGCTGAAAGCGAGCTGCAATTTAATCCCGCGTTCCTCAACGGCGAGAGCGCAAACAGCGCCGATCTCGCCTGGGTCAACGCCGGGAGCGCGTTGCCGCCGGGTGATTACAACCTCAACGTATATATCAATACGAATTATGCGTTCACGGGTAACGTCACGTTCCGCCTTGCTGAAGACAGCACGGGTGAAGCGCTGCCCTGCCTCACGCCTGAACAATTCGCCGCGCTGGGCATCGATAGCCATCAGGCGAAGGGCGGCGACCTGCCGCTGGCGCAGCGCTGCATCTTCCTAACGAAGGCGTTTGCGGATACGCAGTTTGATCTGGACCAGAAGACGCTCACCCTGAGCTTCACCGTACCGCAAAGTGCGATGCGCAATTTGCCGCGCGGGTACGTCAGCCCGGAAAGCTGGGAGGCGGGCATTCCTGCCGTGTGGCTGAATTACGTGGTCAATGGCTCGAACAATGAGTATCGCGGCGAGACGCGCACGCGGGAGCAGCAGCTGTTTGCGAGCCTCAACAGCGGCGTCAACCTGGGCGCGTGGCGGCTGCGTGATTTCACCACGTGGACCAAAGACAGCAATGAGCTCACCCACGTGCAGACCTGGCTGCAGCGCGATATTCACGCCCTGCGCGCGCAGGTGTATGCCGGGGAAACGTACACCTCGGCGCAGGTGTTCGACTCCGTAGGCCTGCGCGGTATCGCCCTGAAAACCGATGACAACATGCTGCCCGCCAGCCTCAGCGGCTATGCACCTGAAGTTCGCGGCATCGCGCGCAGCAACGCCACGGTCACGGTTCGTCAGAACGGCAACATCATCTATCAAACCTCCGTCCCGCCGGGGGCGTTTGTGCTGAAAGATCTCTACCCGACCTCCTCGGGAGGCGATCTGGCGGTCACCATTCAGGAGAACGACGGCAGCAAAACGCAATACACGCTCCCCTTTGCCAGCGTGCCGAACCTGGTGCGTAACGGACAGGTGAAATATGCCCTCGGCGCCGGGAAATACCGTCCGACGGGCAATCAGGACGCGCCCGCTTTCGCGCAGGGCGAGCTGTTCTACGGCTGGCGATACGGCCTGACGTTTTACGGCGGGGCGCAGTTTGCCGATCGCTATAACGGCCTGGCCCTCGGGTTTGGGCAAAACCTCGGCCACTTTGGCGCCTACTCCATCGACCTGACCCACGCCCGCAGCCAGCTGGCGGACGATCGGCGCTATACCGGTGATTCGGTGCGCCTGCGCTACAGCAAGCTGCTGAACGACATTGGCACGCGGGTGAATTTCTTCTCGCTGCGCTACTCCACGAAAGGGTTTTATACCCTCAGCGACACCACGTACAAAGGCATGTCGGGCGGATCGCCAAAGCAGACGGTGGAAGACGATGGCACCGTCACCACCCAATACGACACCGTGTACAACCTGCGCATGTCGCGTAAGGCAAAAAACCAGCTGCTGCTGTCGCAGCCGATGGGACAATACGGCTCGCTGTCACTGTCGTGGGATCAGCAGACCTACTGGAACACGTCAAATACCACGCAAAGCCTGCAGTTTGCGTGGAACGCCACGTTTCGCAACGTGTCGCTTGGCGTCAGCGTCCAGCGAAGCTCGAGCCTGTATGACGACAAGAAAGATAACATCCTGTCGATGTCGATTTCGGTCCCGCTGGGCAACCCGACGCTGTCGACCCGCGCGCGCTTTACCACGACCCATGCGGACTCCACCGGCACAACCACCAGCACGGGCGTGAGCGGCTACCTGCCGGGTGAGGAGAATCTGTTCTATAGCGTCAACCAGCGCTACAGCTCCCGACAGCACTACGGCGGCGATGCCACCTTGCAATACGAAGGCGCGTGGGGAGACTACAACCTGGGCTACAGCTACGCCAGCGACTCCCGCAACCTCAGCTACGGCATCAGCGGCGGCGCGGTAGTGCATGAAGATGGCCTGACGCTGAGCCAGCCGCTCGGAAATACCAACATTCTGGTAAAAGCCCCGGGAGCCAGCAATGTCGCCGTGCTTAACCATAAGGGCATCAAAACGGACGGCCGTGGCTACGCGGTGATCCCGTACGCTACGCCGTACCGCGTTAACCAGGTCGCGCTGGACGTGACGACCGCCGGCAACGACGTGGAGCTGGAAAACGCCATCGCCAACAAAACGCCTACCGATGGCGCCCTGGTTCGCGCCACCTTCACCACGCACCAGGGGGCAAAAGCGATGTTTATCGTACGTCACGGCAACGACGTGCTCCCCTTCGGCACGCTGGTCTCGCTCGATGATGACAAAACCAGCGGCATCGTTGGCGATGGCGGCAGCCTGTATCTCTCCGGTTTGTCAGATAAGGGCACGCTGAACGCCGTGTGGGGCCGCGGCAGCCGCCAGCGCTGCGCCATTACCTACGCCTTAAACAAGCAGAACTATAACGCCCGCACCGGTCTTTATTCTCAGGAGGTGGTATGTCAGTAACGCTTCGGATCGGCTGCCTTGCGCTGCTGCTGGTTTTCACGCTCCCCGTTCGCGGCTACGACGTGCTGGTCTCCGTCACCGGCAATTTGATCGGCAACACCTGCGTGGTGGCGCAGGACTCCGGGGAGCAGAACGTGCCGCTGGGCACCATTGGTATTAAACAGTTCAGCCGTGCCGGGGCCGTCAGCAATATCAAAACGCCCTTCACGCTCAGGCTTGAAGCGTGCGGGCCAACCTTTGCTGGCGTAAAAATCCGCTTCAGCGGTACGCCGGATGATGCCAACCCGCAGCTGCTGAAAATTGCCGACGGTGGCGCTACCGGCGTGGCGGTACAGATCCTCGATAAAGAGAGCGTACTCATTCCCCTGAATACAAAGACCACCGCATACGGAACGGCGGGGGATGACAGCGTACAGATGACCTTCTACGCGCAGCTGGTTGCCACTGGCGCACCCGTGAGCGCCGGTGATGTGTCAGCCCTCGCCACCTGGACAACGGAGTATCTATGATGCGTTTAGCGTTTCTTCTCAGCGGATTTCTTTTCTGCGCCAGCGTGCAGGCTCTGGACTGGAAATCGGACATTACGCTCTCCCCTCAGCCGATGACCTACAGCGGGCCGGCGGATTCCGTGGTGCCGGGCAGCATTATCGGCTCGACCTGGAGCGCCACCGCCAGCGTGCAGCAGGTGTTCTGGTGCGGGCTTATTTTTACCTGCAACAAAGGCACGCTGCAGCCCAGCAGCAGCGCCATCTCAAGCGGTGCGACGGTCACCGTCGACGGCGCGAATTACACCATTTTTGAGACCGGCGTACCGGGCGTGGGCTATATCATCGGGCTGAAGGATTTTAAGAGTACACAATATATTCCCCTGCAAACCGGTATCACGCAAAGCTACCCGGCAGAGGGCACCAGTGGGTTTGCCCAGGATCTGGGATGGTCGGCAAAGGTCACCTTTATTAAAACCGGTGCCGCCCTGAAATCCGGCGTCTATAACATCCCGACCATCAACGCCGCGGTGCTCACCGCCTATAACAACGAAACGAAAACGGCGCAGGTGATTATCAGCCCGACCACCATCACGGTGACCGCCAGCGGGTGTACGGTCGGCAGCAAAAACGCCAGCGTGGCGCTGGGCACCATTGATATTCGCACCCTGCCCACGGTGGGAAGCACGTCGCCATCAGGGACGTTTACCGTCGGCCTGACCTGCGACGCGAACGTGGCGGTTCACGCGGTGATGACCGATCAGACCACGCCGTCGAACACCTCGTCGGTGGTGACCCTGACCGGAGATTCCACGGCGTCCGGCGTTGGGGTGCAGTTTTTCTACAACGGCAGCGGGCCGCTGACGATGGGGCCGGACAGCTCGGCCGCGGGTGCGACCGGCCAGTTCTTCATCCAGAGCACCACGGCGGCGCAGACGCTCACGTTACCGTTCCAGGCGCAGTACATCCGAACCGGCGAACTGGTCCCCGGCTCGGCCAACGCGCTGGCCAGCATTACGTTTTCCTACCAGTAGGGGCTACTGCTTCACCCACACCAGCTGATCGGTTCGGAAGCCCAGACTGCGCGCGGTGTTCAGGTAATCCTGCTTCACCGCATCCGGAATGGTTGGCGTGCGCGACAGGATCCACAGGTAGTCGCGGTTTGGGCCGCTGACCAGGGCGTACTGGTACTTATCGTCCAGCCTGATCACGTTATAGCCGCCGTAGAACGGGCCGAAGAAGGACACCTTCAGCGCGGCGGTGGTTGGCTCGCCGGTAAAGTACGCTTTGCCTTCGCTCTCGTTCCACTTGTTCTTCACCGGATCGTAGCCCCGGTTGAGCACGCTGATGCCGCCGTCGCTGCGCTTGCCGTAGGTGGCGGTTACCTGCTCCAGCCCGCGTTCAAAGCGGTTTTCCAGACGGGCGACCTCGTACCATTTGCCAAGATAGCGGCTGGCGTCAAAACCGGAAATCGGCTGCACGCCCTTCGGCGGCGTGGGGGATTTACAGGCGACCAGCGTCAGCGCAATGGCAACACCGGTCACTACAGGCCATAGCTTCATGAGAATTCCTTTCATTTGCACGGTTGGACGTTAAGTGTAGTGCACCGTTTCGGCGCTTCATCCCGTTCGGGAAAATTCGTAGTATATTGAGAGTATTCCTCCACTCTGGACACGGACATGGCTTACTCCATCGGCGAATTCGCCAGACTCAGCGGCATCACCGCCACCACCCTGCGGGCGTGGCAGCGTCGCTATGGTTTACTCAAGCCACAGCGCACGGAAGGCGGCCACCGCCAGTACAGCGACGAGGACGTCCAGCAGGCGCTAAAAATTCTCGACTGGGTCAAAAAAGGCGTCCCGATCGGCCAGGTCAAACCGCTGCTGGAACGCCCGATGCCGGGTCGGACCAACAACTGGCAAACCCTGCAGCAGAACATGCTGCAACGTCTGCAGGACGGCAAGGTCGAGTCCCTGCGCCAGATGATTTACGACGCCGGACGCGAATACCCAAGGCCGGAGCTGGTCGCGAACGTGCTGCGCCCGCTGCGCAGCCAGGTCTCGGCCAACGTCGCCGCCGCCATGACCCTGCGCGCGATCCTCGACGGCATCATCATCGCCTACACCTCGTTTTGCCTCGAAGGCGATAAAAAAGCGCCGGGCGATAATATTTTGCTCAGCGGCTGGCACCTGAACGACCCGTGCGAGATCTGGCTCGAAGCCTTAACGCGCACCGGGCAGGGCCACCGAATCGACATCCTGCCGGTTCCGCCTGACGCGCTGGCACCGGAAATTTTCCCGGAGCGCAAATGGCTTCTGGTCACCAGCGGCAAACTCACCGCCGGGCGGAAAAAACAGGTGGAGCAGTGGCAGCAGCAGGTATCGCTTGAAGTGATTATCCTCTGATAATTTTCTCCTGCGGGAATCTTCACGAAAAGTTGAATATTTTCCCGCGCCGCAGATGCTAACGTTTTCCTGTGACGAATAACTCAACAGGAAAACACCATGAAAAAAACTGCCCCTCTGCTGATCCTGGCCTCGATGGCCTTTGCCCCTGCTGCCTTTAGCGCCCCTGCCGGCACGCTGAGCGTCCACATTCTCGACCAGCAAACCGGGATGCCGCCATCAGACGTGACCGTTACGCTGGAGAAACAGCAGCAGGACAAATGGACCCCGATTGCCAGCGGTAAAACCGACCACGACGGCCGCATCAAATCGCTCTATCCGCAGGATCAGGACATGCAGCCTGGCGTGTATAAAGTGACCTTCAAAACCGCAGAGTACTTCCACGGCAAAAAGCTGGACTCCTTCTTCCCGGAGATCCCGGTGCTGTTTACCGTGACCCGCACCAACGAGAAGCTGCACATCCCGCTTCTGCTGAGCCAGTACGGTTACTCGACCTACAAGGGCAGTTAAGACGCATTGATTTTAAAGGAATAAAAAAAATAGTTCCGCTAATACTTGGACAAATTAGTCATGTTGTGTAAGTTTTAATTATATGAACGGGAGGACTACACCATGACAACGAAACCTGTGCTCGGTATTAGCGGATGTTTGACCGGATCCGCCGTTCGCTTTGACGGCGGACACAAGCGTATGGGCTTCGTCATGGATGAGCTGGCCCAGTGGGTGAATTTCAGGCCCGTCTGCCCGGAAATGGCTATCGGTCTCCCGACGCCTCGTCCGGCCATACGCCTGACGCTGACGGACAGCGGCGAAACGCAGCTCCGTTTCAGCAAGCCGCCTCATGATGACCTCACGCAGAAAATGGCCGACTTTACGGCAGACTATCTGCCAAAAATCGGCGATCTGTCGGGATTTATCGTCTGTGCAAAATCCCCAAGCTGCGGCCTGGAACGCGTGCGGCTGTACGATGAAAACGGCAACCGGGGCCGCAAGGAGGGCGTCGGGCTGTTCACCGCCGCCCTTCTTGAAACCTACCCGTGGCTGCCCGTCGAGGAAGACGGTCGGCTGCACGACCCGGTGCTGCGGGAAAACTTTATCGAGCGGGTATTTGCCCTGCACGAGCTAAACACGCTGCGCGCTAAAGGTCTGACGCGGCGTGGGCTGCTGGATTTTCACAGCCGCTATAAGCTTCAGCTACTGGCGCACCATCAGGCAGGCTACCGCGAAATCGGCCCGTTCGTTGCCTCGCTGCACGAGTGGGAAGACCTGGACGCCTTCTTCGTGGCGTATCGGGAAAAGCTGATGACCATCCTGAAAAAACCCGCCTCGCGGAAGAATCACACCAACGTGCTGATGCATATCCAGGGGTATTTCCGTAACCAGCTGAACACCCGCCAGCGCGGCGAGCTGCGCGACGTGATCCTGCACTATCGCAACGGACAGTTGCCTATTCTCGCCCCGATCACGCTGCTGAAGCACTACCTGGCCGAATACCCCGACCGGTATCTGATGACGCAAAACTACTTTGATCCCTATCCTGATGATTTGGGTCTGCGTCTGGCAGTCAAGTGATCATAAAAATGCGAAGGCCCCATTGACCCGTAGAGGCCCAAAGCAGTACCCCGTTTAGACGACATCCTCACTGTCGTCTCTTTTTTGCATTTCATCTCAAAGACTGTGATTATATACAGGCTTATTCTGCAAAAGGGGCCTGCCAGTGATCAACACCCTGCACATTCAAAACTACCGATCCATCCGCGACATGTCGCTGGAGCTGGAGCAGCTCAACATCGTCTTCGGGCCGAACGGCACCGGGAAATCCAATATTTACAAGGCGATACACCTGATGCACAGCGCCGCTCAGGGACAGTTTTCCCAGGCGCTGGCAAACGAGGGCGGCATTCTGAAGGTGTTCTGGGCAGGCAAAACCCGCAGCGACCAGCTGCGGCGGATGAATCTGGCGGTGGAAACAGAGACCTACGAATACGAGCTGCAGGTCGGGTTTGTGGAGAAGCTGCCCTATCCCTCGCAGTTTCAGCTCGACCCGGTGATCAAAGAGGAGTCCATCTGGCTGAGCGGCCAGCACCGTCGGCCTTCGTCACAGCTGATGAAGCGTAAGAACCAGGCGGTGTTTCTCAACAACGTGCATCACGAGAAAGTGACCCATAGCGGCACGCTGTACGAGAACGAATCGGTGTTCGGGCAGCTCGGCGAACCGCATCTTTACCCGGAAGTGTCGCAGATGCGCGAGTCCCTGCGTAACTGGCGCTTTTATCATGAGTTTTCCGTCTCGTCTGGCTCGGCGATGCGCGCCCCGCAGGTCGGCTTCCGCTCCCCGGTGCTGGCCAGCGACGGCGCCAACCTGGCGGCCGCGTTTCAGACCATCGTCGAGATCGGCGACGAGCTGCTGCTGATGCGCATCCTTGACCAGGCCTTCCCCGGCTGCGTGTTTTACAGCGACAACACCGGCGGACGTTTTCGCATGATGATGCAGCGCGAGGGGCTGAGCAGGCCGCTGGAACCGGCGGAGTTCTCCGACGGCACCCTGCGCTTTCTGTGCCTGGCGGTAGCGCTGTTAAGCCCGCGCCCACCGGCGTTTATCGCGTTGAACGAACCGGAAAACAGCCTGCACCCGCAGATGCTTCCCGCGCTGGCGAGCTTAATCGCCGAGGCCAGCCGCTACTCGCAGATCTGGCTCACCAGCCACTCGCCGGAGCTGGCGAAGTTGATTGAGAAGCAGAGGTCGTTTTCGCTGTATCAGCTGTCGATGGTGGAGGGGGAGACGAAGGTGGAGAGGCTGGGGTAGGTCGCATTCTCTTTCTTTTAAGTAAATATGAAAAATCCTGCCAACAGATGGGCAGGATTATCGAAAATTATTCAGTATCAGAACGCGAAGATTTACGGGCTTTACGCTCATCTATTTTCGCGAAGATCCAAGACCCCAGCCCTCCAGCAGTCCCCGTAATAATGCTTACAACTATAATATCTATAATAACTTCTCGCGTTAAATTCACCTTACCATCGAAAATCAAGTCTATAACAACACTAGCTATCGAGAAAAAAATAAAACAACAAACGACAAGATAAACCACACTTAAAAATAAAATCTTCAAACTTATTTTTTGTTGTTTTTTAATTGCCAGCATTATTAGCATCCTTTTCTTTTAGTTTATCTTTAATTTTATTACCAATAAATTCGCCACCAACAGAACCAATAATGTCACTAACAAATCCGGTGCTTGGGCCGAAAACTGGATTCAATGCAGGCGGTGCAATAACACTAACCACACCACCAACTGCCCAGCTAAACCCAGAACCCGTCAGGGCATTTTTATCAAGACCATCTGTGAAAAATGTCCCTCCAGCTACGATACCTGCGTTTTGCCAGACATTACGACCCGGAGCCAGCGCCCCTGTAATACCCGCAGACATACTACTCCAGTAATCCCAGCTTTTGTTTTCGTGGCCTGGTCTGCTTAAGTCGTACCATTGATAACTGCCATTAGCAATTTCACCGATTACAGCACCACCAACAACTTTTACTATGGATGCCGCAGGCCCTAAATAGGCGGCTCCCGCTATCATTACACCATCCTTAGATCCATTAACTATCACCTTCGTGATATTGGTGCTGTCCGGCATATCGCCTTTCGCGATCCTATTCAGCCCGGCCTGTGTTTCTTCCGGCGTCAGGTTGTTTTCCACAGCATACTGTTTCCATACAGCGTTAACCGCAATAGTATTTTCCATGCCCGTGCCAAAGTTCAGCGCGTTATTCTCAGCACTATTCTTCCCGGCACTGGCCCCGGCCGCCGCACCAGCCGTATTTCCCCCAGCAATCCCGCCGGCTATGCCCGCTGAAACAGATGCCAGCGTACTCACGGTCTGCTTCTGCTCTTCCGTCAGCTTCGACGGGTCTGTGTCCGGATAGAACTGTCTGGCGATAGCTGTCGCAATCAGTTCGCCGGATGCGGCTCCCACAGCGCCTGCTGCGGCACTGTTGCCCTGAAGGGCTGCAGTTACGCCGCCGAGGATGGCATGGGCAATCGCTTTTGCCGCCGTGTTGTCATCAATGCCTGCATGATGGCCGATGATGTTCGCCAGCTCCGGTGCCGACGCGCCCGCCAGCGCCCCTCCGATATTGCCGCCCGCCAGTCCCTGCAGCGCTGCCGTGGCCGCCTGGATGCCGCGCTGCATATCGCTGCCGGTTCCGTACGTCACCATCACGTTTTTGTATGCCTGGGTATCTCGCAGTTTCGCCAGATAATCCTGCCGCTGTTTCTCTGTCGCGTTTGCGGGGAGTGTTGCGCCGGTTTCTTTCTGGGCCGCCTTCAGCCCGTTAAGATCACCCTGCGTCCTGGCAATATCCGCCACCTGGCTACCAATGTCGCTGATCATCCCAACCGCGTTCAGGCGGTTCTGCTCTTTCTCCTTGTCGAAGATCGGGCTGATGCTGTCGTTGGCATGTTCGGTGTCGCGGCTCAGATCGGCCACGTCCTGCTTCTGGTTTGCCTTGTCGCGGATGGTGAGGGAGCCCTCTGCCACGGCGGCCTGCGTGGTGCCTTCCTTATGGCCTTTATGACCCGCAGCGGAGATCATGCCGCCCGGCAGGTTGCCCTGGAATTTATCCCCGAAGCTGCCGCCGCCGCTCAGGCTGATACCGGAGTGCGAGGTTTTAAAGTCCGCTTCGTTGTGGATATCGCTGAAGCCCAGCGTTCCGGTATCAAGGCTGTTTTTGTCCGGCGTGGCGGTGGACGCGATAACCGCGCCATCAAGCTGGGTGTGATGCCCCACGGTGATGTCGAAGCCCCCGTCCCCGGCATACAGCCCGGTTTGTTCGGCCACCGAATCAAAGCGGCTCTTCATCTTGTCCTGGCTGGCGTTGATATAGCCTGAACCGGACATGGTGCCGAAGGTGAAGCTGCCACCCGCTGCAACGCTGGTCTGCTTGCTGTCGTAGTCGCTGTTGTTCTGCTGGCTGCGCATCAGCAGGTCGTGACCAACATCTGCCACGATTTTATTGCCGTTAACCTGAGCGCCATCAAGCACGGTGTCGTGCCCGCTTTTTAGAGTGACGTTTTTGCCGCTGTCGATTGTGGTTTCGGTCCAGTCGGTACCGTTACCTTTATCCTTGCCGTGCGCGGCGTTAACGTTGGCAAACACGCTGATACCCGCGCCGTTGCCTCCGGCACCGATGCTTACCCCAATACCGCCACCGCTGCTGCTGTTCTTGCCGCTGGTCTTTTGGGTATTCGCCGCGCCGGACAGCAGAATATCGTTCTGTGCATCCAGCGTGGTATCACCCCCGGCTTTCAGCTGGCTGCCCGCAATCACGATGTCGCCGCTGTTCGCGCCTTTGTTTTTGCCGTTCGCGGTGATGGAGAGATTATTGCCTGCGTTCAGCGTGCTGCCTGCCACCGCATCACTCTCAGCATGCTGCTGTGATTTCGACTTCTGGGTCGTCAGCGAGAGGCTCACACCCATTGCGTTCGGGTCGCCGGTGGTTGCCGCCATATCCGCTGCCTGCCCGGCCTGCACGCCGGACAGCACCGTTTTGGTGGCCTGAAGGGCTTTCAGACGGCCATCACTTTGCTCCTTGGTCTCCTGCGCCGCGCTCACGGCATTGTTAATAGCGCTACCGACGGTGCCGGAGAGCGCCACGGTGAGCCCGCTTTTCTTCTGCTCGAAGGTTTCATCCCGGGTGCGCCTGTCGTGCCCCGGCTCGATGATGACGCTGTCGCCGCTGAGGCTTAAATCCTTCCCGGCGATAAGATCCGCCCCGCCGATGTGGGTCTGGTTTCCGGCAGAAATCGCGACGTTACCCCCCGTCGATCCCACCGTACTGAAGCTCTGGCTCTGGGTGGTGCCCTTCTCACGGAGATCGTGCGTGCTTTTGCTGCTGCCGATGGTGAAGCCAATCCCACCCGAGCCCATCAGGCCGGATTTTTTCTCTTCCTTAAAGCGCCAGGAGGTGTCGCTGTTCGTGGCCGCCACGATATCGACGTTGTTGCCCGCCTTAAGCTGCACGTCGCCATCGCCCGCCACGGCGGAGCCGTTCACCAGCAGGTTGTTGCCCGCCACCACCTGCACGTTGTCGCCGCTAAGTAATGAGCCGGATTCACGCGTCGCGCTGTCCTCCTCGATGGTGTGGGTGGTTTTCTTGCTGAGGAAACCTTTTTTGGTTTTGGTCTGCTCTTTGTAGTGATAATCGCTCTCGGTTGCGGTATTGAGGCTGACGTCGCGGCCTGCCGCCACGCCGATATCGCCCTTCGCCGTCACCTGCGCGGCTTCGGTGGTGACATCGCGTCCGGCGAGGATTTGAGTATTCTCCCCGCTGGCGATCTCGGTTCCCTGCTGACGCACCGATTCGTTAATAACGGTTTTCTTGCCTGACCTATAGCTGTCGCCCTGCGTGGTCTCTTCCGCAGCCAGATTCACGTCGCGACCCGCCTGCAGCCCGACGCTTTTCTCCGCCGCCAGCGCGGCGGCCCGGGCGTTGATATCCTGCCCGGCCTTCAGGACCAGGTTATCGCCTGCGGAAATCGTGGTGCGGTCGAGCCCGGTGCTGTGGGACTCGCTTTTCCCTTTCCGGCTGCTTTCACTGGTTTGCTCCGCGTT
>Ga0209371_1000603_pt1 | contig 32240 bp, 31 predicted proteins | sample AgamicAtAmrz_FD_187165 | JGI IMG/M metagenome (GOLD analysis project Ga0209371, IMG submission 187165) | Agave microbial communities from Guanajuato, Mexico - At.Am.rz (SPAdes) (version 2) | ecosystem: Host-associated > Plants > Roots > Rhizosphere | place: Guanajato, Mexico | collected 2012-06-07
TTTGAGGTTTCATTTGTTGCCGCTTTCGCGGTTTGCCGTAGTGAGTTCAGCGATACGAGCACTTTGCGCAGCGCGCGTGGCCCGTAAGGGAACCTTTGTAAACGTGGTCATCACCGCGCTTACAGAGGTTTCCGTAAAACACCGGGAACCTGAGGTTCCCGGCAGTGTGTCATTATGCGCCGCGCTGCAGCAGCATCGACTTGATATGGCCGATGGCGCGCGTCGGGTTCAGCCCTTTCGGACAGACGCTCACACAGTTCATGATGCTGTGGCAGCGGAATACGCTGAACGCATCATTCAGATTATCGAGGCGCGACTCGGTTTCGGTATCGCGGCTGTCAATCAGGAAGCGGTACGCAGCCAGCAGACCAGCAGGACCGATAAATTTCTCAGGGTTCCACCAGAATGACGGGCATGAGGTAGAGCAGCAGGCACAGAGAATACATTCATACAGGCCATCCAGGTGCTCACGCTCATCCGGTGACTGCAGATGCTCGCGTGCTGGCGGATTTTCCCCATTATTCAACAGGAAAGGCTTAATTTTCTCATATTGCGCATAAAACTGGCTCATGTCTACGACCAGGTCACGCACCACCGGCAGACCCGGTAAAGGACGGATAACAATTTTCTGTTTGCCGTTACCCAGTGCTGAAACAGGCGTGATACAGGCCAGGCCGTTTTTGCCGTTCATGTTCAGGCCATCAGAGCCGCAGACGCCTTCGCGGCAGGAGCGACGAAACGCCAGCGTAGGATCTTTCTCTTTCAGGCGAATCAGCGCATCCAGCAGCATCATATCGCGGCCATCTTCCGATTCCAGGGTGTAGTCCTGCATCCGTGGCTTGTCGTCAACGTCCGGATTATAGCGATAAATGGAAAACTCGAGTCTCATGATCGTCTCCGAAATTAGTAGGTACGCACTTTCGGCGGGAAGGCCGCGCGCAGTTTCGGCTGCATGTTCACCTCACGGCGCGTCATGCTTTCGGTTTCCGGGACATAAAGACTGTGGCACAGCCAGTTTTCATCATCACGATCCGGGAAGTCGAAGCGACTGTGGGCACCGCGGCTCTCGGTGCGATAGTTCGCCGCCACCGCCGTGGCATACGCCGTCTCCATCAGGTTATCCAGCTCCAGACATTCAATACGCTGCGTGTTGAAATCCGGTGAGCGATCATCCAGACGGGCTGATTTCAGCCGCTGACGGATCTCTTTCAGCTCTTCCAGACCCTGCGCCATCGCTTCGCCTTCGCGGAACACAGAGAAGTTGTTCTGCATGCAGCGCTGCAGCGCTTTACGAATCTCAACCGGGTCTTCACCGGTGGTGTTATTTTCCCAGCGGTTGAAGCGTGCCATGGCCGCGTCAATTTCATCCTGGGTAGCATCGCGCAGTTCGCCCTGCTCCTGGATACTTTCCAGCAGATGCAGGCCGGCCGCACGGCCAAAGACCACCAGGTCGAGCAGTGAGTTACCGCCCAGACGGTTAGCGCCGTGTACTGAGACACAGGCGATCTCGCCGACGGCGAACAGGCCCGGGATAACGACATCTTCGCCCTGCTCATTGACGCGCAGCGCCTGACCGGTCACTTTGGTCGGAATACCGCCCATCATGTAGTGGCAGGTCGGGATAACCGGAATCGGCTCTTTAATCGGATCGGCGTGCGCAAAGGTGCGTGACAGCTCAAGGATGCCCGGCAGACGGGACTCCAGTACTTCTTTGCCCAGATGGTCGAGTTTCAGTTTAATGTGCGGGCCCCATGGACCGTCACAGCCGCGACCTTCACGGATTTCAATCATCATTGAACGGGCAACCACGTCACGGCCCGCCAGATCTTTGGCGTTCGGCGCATAGCGCTCCATGAAGCGTTCGCCATGTTTGTTCAGCAGATAGCCGCCTTCACCACGGCAGCCTTCGGTGACCAGCACGCCCGCACCCGCGATACCGGTCGGGTGGAACTGCCACATTTCCATATCCTGCACGGGTACGCCCGCACGCAGTGCCATACCGACGCCGTCACCGGTGTTGATGTGAGCATTGGTGGTTGACTGATAGATGCGGCCCGCGCCGCCGGTCGCCAGAATGGTCGCTTTCGCTTTGAAGTAGACCGTTTCGCCGGTTTCAATGCAGATAGCGGTACAGCCGACGACTGCGCCATCGGCATTCTTCACCAGATCCAGCGCATACCACTCCGAGAAAATAGTGGTTTTGTTTTTCAGGTTCTGTTGATAAAGGGTGTGCAGCAGGGCGTGACCGGTACGGTCAGCAGCGGCTGCAGTACGCGCCGCCTGCTCACCACCGAAATTCTTCGACTGGCCGCCAAAAGGACGCTGATAGACGCGACCATCTTCCAGACGGGAGAATGGCAGGCCCATGTGCTCCAGCTCCAGAATCGCTTCCGGGCCAGTTTTACACATATATTCAATTGCGTCCTGGTCACCGATATAGTCGGAACCTTTGACGGTGTCATACATGTGCCATTCCCAGTTATCTTCATGGGTATTACCCAGCGCAACGGTGATACCGCCCTGCGCAGAAACAGTGTGGGAACGGGTCGGGAAAACTTTGGACAGCAGAGCACAGCTCTGGCCACCCTGGGAGATTTGCAGGGCGGCACGCATGCCTGCGCCACCTGCGCCGATCACCACGGCATCAAACTCTCTGATTGGCAAACTCATTTACACACCCCACACCACAACAAAACCATAAATCGCATACCACAACAGCGCCACGACAATCACAAACTGCAACAACAGGCGGGTTGGCAGTGATTTAACGTAGTCTGTTAACACCTGCCACATCCCAATCCAGCCGTGGATCAGAATAGAGAACAGCGTCAGCAGCGTGAACACTTTGGTGAAGGCAGAAGCGAAGAAGCCACGCCACAGATCATAGGTCAGCGTGTCTGTCATCACCACGAAACCGAGGATGTAGACGATGTAAAGAGTAATGAGGATTGCAGTTGCCCGCAGCAGCAGCCAGTCCTGAATGCCGTTGCGACCCAATGCGGATGCATTGCTTACCATACGAGGACTCCCGCCAGAATTGCCAGCACGACAGTGATCACAAAAGTTAAATGAGCTGAGCGCTTACCAACCTGCAGCGTTTCAGCCAGATAACCAAAATCCATCAACATATGACGAATCCCGCTCACCGCGTGATAGGCCAGCGCAGTCAGGATGCCCCACATGATGAACTTCGCGAAGAAGCCATCCATAATGGACGCAGCATGCTGGAAACCTTCAGGAGAGGAGAGAGAGAGACCGAGCAGCCACAGCAGGATGCCAATGGCAACCAGGGTGATTACGCCGGAGACGCGGTGAAGAATGGACGATATTGCAGTAACGGGAAACCGGATCGTCGAGAGATCCAAGTTGACAGGTCTTTGTTTTTTCACGGTTTTGCCCACACAGCCTTTTTTATTTTGCTTCCTCCGGACCTGAGGCGGAGTCTAATCACAACGCGTGGCAGACTTTAACCGTCACCAAAAAAGCAACATCCAGTGTTAAGTGACGCGGTAATAAACGCTGGGTGGCTCCTGGTGTCAGGGTGTTCCGGAGACCTGGCGGAAGTATAAGAGGATCACATTCTGATTACAATTCCCCTACAAACTCTTTGGTATATTTTGGGTGGAACAGTGATCCGACTCACGATTTTCACAATTGATACAATTTTAATTATCTGATTTGACAATAGTTCAACAATTCAGTTACAAACTAAGCCTGTAAATTCCTATGATGCACAAAAGTTATGGGGATACACTTTCCCCTAAGCGCAAGTTATGTAACATTGCGATAATGAGCAGCAAAAAGCATCAGGTTATTGGTTACCAAGAAGTTATATCCTGACCGGATCTTTAACAACCGCGATATGCAGCATGTCCATGGCTCACCGGTTCCTCCCCTGGAACGCGCCGCTCACTCTGTACCCTGCACCCGCTTCACCCCGCAGAGTGACACTGTGCAGTTTTGCCAACCGCAACATGAACGCGTTTCAGGTGTCTAAAGATCCTTACCTACATAAGGCGCTATGGAGACGAAAATGACAGATAAAAAAGTAACGCTAACCCTGCAAGATGGAACATCTGTAGAGCTGGACGTGCTGAAGGGCACGCTGGGCCAGGATGTGGTTGATGTCCGCGCTCTGGGTTCAAGTGGCCTGTTCACCTTCGATCCCGGTTTCACTTCTACAGCGTCCTGCGAATCTGCCATCACATTCATCGATGGTGATGAAGGCATCCTGCTGCATCGTGGTTTCCCGATTTCTGAGCTGGCCACCCACTCTAACTATCTGGAAGTCTGTTACATCCTGCTGAATGGCGAAGCGCCGGATCAGAAGCAGTTCGATGAGTTTCGTACCACCGTTACTCGCCACACGATGATTCATGAGCAGATTACCCGTCTGTTCCACGGCTTCCGTCGTGACTCTCACCCGATGGCAGTGATGTGCGGTGTGACCGGCGCACTGGCCGCGTTTTACCACGATTCACTGGATGTCAACATTGAGCGCCACCGTGAAATTGCGGCGTTCCGTCTGCTGTCGAAGATGCCGACCATGGCGGCAATGTGTTACAAATATTCCATCGGCCAGCCTTTTGTCTATCCGCGCAATGACCTCTCTTATGCGGGTAACTTCCTGCACATGATGTTCGCCACCCCGTGCGAAGAGTACAAGGTCAATCCGGTACTGGAACGTGCAATGGACCGTATCCTTATCCTGCATGCGGACCATGAGCAGAACGCCTCAACCTCGACCGTCCGTACCGCGGGTTCAAGCGGCGCGAATCCGTTTGCCTGTATCGCGGCAGGTATCGCCTCCCTGTGGGGACCGGCGCACGGGGGTGCCAATGAAGCGACCCTGCGTATGCTGGAAGAGATCAGCACCGTTGAGCACATTCCGGAGTTTGTGAAACGCGCTAAAGACAAGAATGACTCTTTCCGTCTGATGGGCTTTGGTCACCGCGTTTACAAAAACTACGATCCACGCGCGACGGTAATGCGCGATACCTGCCATGAAGTACTGAATGAGCTGGGTATGAAGGATGACCTGCTGGAAGTGGCGATGGAGCTGGAACACATTGCGCTGAACGACCCCTACTTCATCGAGCGCAAACTCTATCCAAACGTGGACTTCTACTCCGGTATTATCCTGAAAGCGATGGGTATTCCTTCCTCCATGTTTACGGTGATCTTCGCGATGGCCCGTACTGTTGGCTGGATTGCACACTGGAAAGAGATGCACGATGAAGGCATGAAGATTGCCCGTCCGCGCCAGCTCTACACTGGTTATACCGAGCGCGAATTCAGCTCTAAGCTGGAGAAGTAAGTTCGTGATGGCGGGGAGACCTCTCCGCCTTAGCCAGCTGAGAAGCCTGCATACGGGTGAAGCTGGCCGCAACGAATCAGTTCACTGCGCAGGGAACCGGGTCAGAAGAGGAAAGCGTCCCGCGCCAGGAATGGCGCGTGACGAGCATGTCATAGATAACGGCTTTTGCGTCTTTCCGATCTGACCCTGTTTACTGAGCAGGCTCGGTTTTACAGCTGCCTGTTTCTACCCTCACCCGCTTTTAACTTCATGCCCTTTCTATCTCTGACACCCCGGACACCAGTAAAAAGGTCGCGATGACAGCGTGCCCTTCTCAACTATCGTGCCACAGCGCCGGCACGTCCTGCCCTGTCGATGAAACACCTCAAACTGGAACGCCGCTTCCTCATGATATTTCTTCATGGTGCCACGCATCCGGTAGGCGTGACGCGGCACCGAAAGCAGCGCCTCGCTGAATGCAGTCAGCTGATCCTCACTCAACTCCTGCGCCCGATGGTGTGGCAGCAGCTGCGCCAGCCAGAGAATTTCAGCGCGCAGGTAGTTACCCAGCCCGGCCAGAAACGCCTGATCCAGCAGCAGTCCACTGAACTGACGCCGCCGGAAACGGGGTGACAGCAGCCGCTCCCGCACCTCTTCAACGGTCAGCGCACTGCTCAGCACATCCGGCCCGATACGATTCAGGAACGGATGCGCCGCCAGCGTATCGGCGTTAAGCAGTTCAATATCGGAGGCACTGTAGAGCAGAATCGCTTTGCCCGCCGTCGCCAGCCGCACCCGCAGCTGACGGTTACTATTAAGTTCGGTATCGGGTTTCACAATCCGCCAGATGCCATAGAGCTGGTTATGGCTGTAGAGCGTCAGGCCGTTGCTGAAATGTGTCAGCAGCGCCTTGCCCCGCGTTTCAATGGCCTGCACCTGCTCACCAATCAACGCCGGTTCATAGGTCTTGAGCTGCGGAAAGGCGAACCATGCTTCCGTTAACGGCTGACCCACAATAGCGGCTTCGAGCTTATCCGCCACGCGGCGGATTTCCGGTCCTTCAGGCATCGTTCATCCTCTTAGTGGGTGGCACCGCCAGCCTGTTTAATGTCGTCGCCGGTCTCCAGCGTGACCCGTACGGCGATCTCCAGCGCCTGAATGATGGTCGCCAGCGCCATGCTCGGCGCGCCGGGGTGCTGCGCTGCCTGCTCAGGCAGATAGGGGATATGGATAAAGCCGCCCCGCGCCGGGCTCTCCTGCTGCTGAAGCCAGTGCAGCAGGCCATACATCACCCGGTTACAGGTAAAGGTGCCTGCCGTCTGTGACACCGACGCCGGAATGCCCGCCTCCCGCACGGCGGAGACGATCGCTTTTATCGGCAGCCGCGAAAAATAGGCGGCCGGACCGCCAGCCACCACGGGTTCATCAATGGGCTGATGCCCGCTGTTATCCGGGATGCGGGCATCATCGACATTAATACCGATACGCTCGACGGTGATGTCACTGCGACCACCCGCCTGCCCCACAGACAGCACCGCATCCGGTCTGATCTCTTCCAGCGCCTGATTCAGCACGCCGAGGACCTCATGGAAAACCACGGGCAGCTGGCGGATGACGATCTTCGCCCCGCCGATCTCTTTACCCTCCAGCGTCCGCACCGCTTCCCAGGAAGGATTAATCGTTTCACCGCCAAAAGGCTCAAAGGCCGTTATCAGGATCGTTTTCATGCTGCCTCACAGAAACATCAGGAAATAGAGCAGAAAAATGTTAACGATTAACAGTAGCACACCGGTTGGAATCTGAACTTTGATGACGGCGTTTCGGTCAGGCAGCTCCAGCAGCGCCGCCGGGACAATATTGAAGTTGGCCGCCATCGGCGTCATCAGCGTGCCGCAGTAGCCGGAGAACATGCCAATCGCCGCCATCACCGCCGGATTGCCGCCGTGCTGCAGCACCAGAATCGGAATGCCGACGCCTGCAGTGATAATCGGAAAGGCGGCAAAGGCGTTGCCCATAATCATGGTTAACAGCGCCATTCCGACAGCATAAACGGTGACTGCGACAAATCGGTTGTCGACTGCCAGCCAGGTTTCTGTCAGATGCGAAATGGCGCTGCCCACGCCCGCGCTGGTAAACAGTAGTCCCAGGGTCGCGAGGATCTGCGGCAGGATAAAGGCCCAGCCAATCGAATCCAGCAGACGGCGGGTCTCCTGCATCGACTGCACCGGTTTTTCATGGGTCAGTTTTAACGCCACCAGCCAGCCAATGACACAGCCGACCATCATTGAAAACAATGTTACCAGCGTGGCGTGATTTCCGGGACCGAACACCACATCCTGCAGACCGGGAACATGGTTAAACGCCAGAACGCCGACCACGGTCACGACCGGAATTGCCAGCGCAGGCAGAAACAGTTTATTGCGCAGACGCAGCGCACTGGCCTGCTTCTCTTCATCGCTGCGCTGATGATAGCGGCCCAGCCGGACGCCCCCCAGGCCGGCAATCAGCGCCATGATCACCACAATGACACCGATGGTGATATGCAGCATTCGGGTGCCCGCCGCGTCCGAACCCATCAGGCTGCTCATCATCTGCGTCGTCCAGTCACCGACCAGAAACACCAGGCCATACAGCGCCCAGAACAGGCCGGTCGTCAGACGGCGAGGATTCGCGCGGTCGCGCCAGGAGAGGATCGCCACTACCAGCAGCATGATGCCTGCCAGCCACATCAGATACTGTTGCTGGAACATTATGCGCCTCCTTTAGCTTTCAGCGCCTGACCGTTGAGCCGCTGCAGCTCACGCGCCAGCTGGCGGTCCAGCCGCACCAGGCGGGCCGAGTGGATCAGGAAGGCGGCCACGGCGGTCGGGATGCCCCATAGCGCGATGTGCAGCGGCTCGGTCTGGATCCCGGCGGACTCCTGCATAAAATTATGCATAAAGATAATTGCGCCAAACGCGACGAAGATATCCTCACCAAAGAACAGGCCGACATTGTCAGTCGCTGCCGACATCGCGCGCAGCCGATGGCGCAGTTCGGGCGTAATCTCGCCGTAGCGGTTTTCTGTCGCGCCTTCCGCCATCGGTGCCAGCAGCGGTCGCACCATCTGCGGATGGCCGCCGAGGCTGGTCAGCCCCAGCGCGGCGGTGATTTCGCGCACAAACAGATAGACGATCAGCAGACGGCCTGCGGTGGCCGTTTTAATCTGGGCAATCCACGCCTGAGCCCGCTCTTTCAGCCCGTGACGCTCCAGCAGGCCAATGACCGCCAGCGGCAGCAGCAGGATCAGCGGCAGGTTACGGGTGTTCAGAAAGCCTGCGCCCAGCTTTTCCAGAATGTCGGCCAGCGGCATCATCGCGGCCAGCCCGGTGACAAATCCGGCAATAATCACCACCAGCACCGGATTAAAACGCAATACGAAGCCAATTACGATGGCGGCAATGCCCAGTAATGGCCAGAGATTTACTGCACTCTCCATGCTTTTCCCTCAGAGTGAAAAACCCGGCGCATGCCGGGTTAAAGATGGTTTTCAGTCACTGGTGACGCGAATCTGCTGACGGGTAAACGCCTCACACAACCGCTGCGCAAACTGCAGGGCATGCGCGCCGTCACCATGCAGGCAGACGGTCTGCGCCTTCACCGCTACCCACTCTCCCGTGATACTTTTTACCCTGCCCTGCTGCACCATTGTCAGCGTCTGATCGATCGCCTGCTGCTCATCTTCAATCAGCGCGCCGGGTTCGCTGCGCGGCACCAGCGCGCCGGAACGGAGATAGCCCCGGTCGGCAAAGACCTCCTCCCGCGTGCGTAAGCCGTAGTGCGCCCCGGCCCGAATCGATTCGCTATTGGCCAGGCCTACCAGGATCAGCTGGCTATCGACCGCGCGGATAGCGCGGGCGATAGCGTCAGCCAGCACCGGATCGGCCGCCGCCTGGTTGTACAGCATCCCGTGGGGTTTAACGTGAACCAGCCGCGCGCCTTCGCTTTCCGCCAGCGTTTTCAGCGCGCCAATCTGGTAGATCATCTGGGCATAGACCGTTTCCGGCGGGAGCTGCATGGCGCTGCGGCCAAAGTTCTCCCGATCGGGAAAGGCGGGATGTGCACCAATCGCAACACCGGCAGCCTGTGCCCAGCGCACCGACTGCAGCATGGTCTGCGCATCACCGGCGTGAAAGCCACAGGCGATATTGGCCGAACTCACCCGTTGCAGCAGCGCCTGATCGCTGGCGCAGCCCTCACCCAGGTCGGCATTTAAATCAATCTTCATTAAGTCCCCACATCATCTGATCCAGTGCGCGCTGCTGATGCTGACGCGCCAGCATCGCGTCCGGCAGGCTGCAGTGAATAAAGTGAATTGGCTCACCCAGCCGGATTTGCGCCAGGTGATAGAGATCGGCTTCAATGACCGAGGCGATGCGCGGATAGCCGCCAGTGGTCTGTGCATCGGCCATCAGCACGATAGGCTGCCCGTTGGGCGGCACCTGAATCACGCCCGGCATCACGCCGTGTGACAGCAGTTCACGCGGACTTTCCCGCTCGAGTCTGCGTCCCTCCAGCCGGTAGCCCATGCGGTTACTCTGCGGGCTGAGTTTCCAGCCGGTGCGCCAGAACGCCTCCTGCGCTTCGCGGCTGAATTCGTGATACTCCGGGCCAGGCAGTGCGCGGATGCGGTTGCCCCACAGCAGTTGCCGTACACCGGCCTGACGGTCGAACTGACGCGTCGGTCTCCCCAGTGGAAGCCGATCGCCATCCCGCAGGGCGCGTCCGTGAAACCCGCCAAACTGCGCTTTAAGATCCGTGCTGGCAGACCCCAGCATGTCAGGGATGTCAAAACCACCGTGCACCGCCAGGTAGCTGCGCATGCCGCGCAGCGGCATCGCCAGCGACAGAACCTGACCCCGTTTTACCGGGGTACGCCAGCCTGTCCAGACCGGCTTGTCGTCAAGCTGTGCCTGGCACCCTGCGCCCGTCAGCGCAAACCAGCCGTCCCGGGTAAACTCCGCCCTGAACTGACCAAGCACGATCTCCAGCACGGCGCTGTCCGGGGCATTGCCCACCAGCATGTTAGCCGTCATCATCGCGGGCTGATCCAGAACGCCACCCGGACTGATCCCGAACTGACGCCAGCCGTATCGTCCCGCATCCTGGAGGGTGGTGGCCAGACCGGCGCGCAGAATGTTTAACATACCCCCTCCTGCTGTGGCACAAAGCGGACCCGGTCGCCGGGACGCAGCAAAACGGGCGGTTGCCGTTGCGGATCAAACAGCGCCGTGCGCGTCTGACCAATCAGCTGCCAGCCGCCCGGCGAGGCGAGCGGATAGACGCCGGTCTGGCTGCCGCCAATGCCCACCGACCCGGCGGGCACACTGATTCTGGGTTCCGCCCGACGCGGCGTGTGAAGACGCGGATCCAGCCCGCCAAGATAGGGAAATCCGGGCTGGAAGCCGATAAAGAAGACGACATATTCGCTGCTGCTGTGCAGCTCAACGACCTGGCCGGGCGTCAGCCTGGCCTGTTCCGCCACAACCGCGAGATCGGGCCCCGCCTCGCCGCCGTAGATCACCGGAATCGCGACCTCACGTGACTCTGGCAGCTGCGCGTCGCTCTCTTCCCACCAGCGCTGCAGCCGTTCAATGGCGTCCAGGGCATTCTGCTGCGGGTCACGCAGGATCAGGGTGATGTTGTTCATGCCGGGGATCACCTCCAGCACGCTGTCAGACGATTGCAGCCGCTGGCTCAGCCCCCAGATACGCTGCTGGCTCTCCAGCGAGACCGGCGGTTCCAGCTCCAGCACGACAGCGCGTTCACCCAATAAATAACATCGTGCTCGTTGCAACAGCTACCTCCCGCCTGGTTGAAATCGCGCCAGGGCGATCACATCCGATGCCCGGATCGGCCCCTTGCTTATCTACTTAAAGCAAACAGTTATGCGAAAGTGACAGAGATGTGTCAACCGATTTCAGTCCTGCGCTGGCGCGCAGGACCGGGAAGAGCGTCAGGCAGGGTTAGGGATATCGATGAAGGTGACGTCCAGATCGTGATGCTGTGACAGCCAGTCGCCCAGCGCTTTCACGCCGCCCCGTTCGGTAGCGTGATGGCCTGCGGCAAAGAAGTGAATCCCCTGCTCGCGCGCACTGTGAATCGTCTGTTCAGAAACCTCGCCGGTAATATAGGCGTCGACGCCCGCCGCGGCGGCCTGGTCGATAAAGCCCTGCCCGCCTCCACTGCACCAGGCAATGCGACGAATCAGCGCAGGCGCGTTGTCACCGCAATGCAGCGGCTCGCGACCCAGCCGATCGGCGATGCGGCGGGCCAGCTGCTCGCCAGAGATCGGCTCAGCCAGCTCACCGTGGAACACCAGCGGCATCACCTCACCCCGGACGTCAATCTCCAGCAGCTTTGCCAGCTGAGCGTTGTTGCCCAGTTCAGGATGCGCGTCAAGCGGCAGGTGCCAGCCGTAGAGATTGATGTCGTTAGCCAGCAGAGTCTGCAGGCGACGGCGTTTCATGCCTTTTATTACCGCAGGCTCACTCTTCCAGAAATAACCGTGATGCACGATGATCGCATCGGCCTGACGGGCCACCGCTTCATCCAGCAGCGCCTGGCAGGCGGTCACGCCGGTAATAACGGTTTTGATCTCACTGCGTCCCTCGACCTGCAGCCCGTTGGGCGCATAATCGCTGAAGCTGTGGCTGTCGAGATGCTGATTGATCAGCCTCTCAAGTTCGTAATGGTTCATACAGGCTCCTTCGAAGCCTCAGGCGTCGCTTTTGGCGCGCTCAAAGGCGTCTAATGTCTTTTTACGTGCCGCCTTATGATCCACGATTGGTGCCGGATAATCGAGTTTCTTCTTGTGCTTCTCCGCCCACTGATGCGGCTGGTGAATATCGCTGTCGGGAACGTCGGCCAGCTCCGGCAGGTATTGACGGATAAACTCACCCTGCGGATCAAAACGTTCGCCCTGGGTGGTCGGATTGAAGATACGGAAATAGGGTGCCGCGTCCGTGCCGGTCGAGGCGGCCCACTGCCAGCCACCGTTGTTTGCGGCCAGATCGCCATCAATCAGCTGCTGCATGAAGTAGCGTTCGCCTTCGCGCCAGTCGATGAGCAGATCCTTGACCAGGAAACTGGCCGTAATCATTCGCAGACGATTGTGCATCCAGCCGATCTGGTTCATCTGACGCATGGCCGCATCCACAATCGGAAAGCCGGTTTTACCTGCTTTCCAGGCATCAAAGTGAGCCTTGTTTTTCTGCCACCCGACGTTGCGCGTCCAGTCAACAAACGGCTGATGGCGGCAGAGCGATGGGTAAGCCACCAGCAGATGACGGTAAAACTCACGCCAGATCAGCTCGTTAAGCCAGGTAAACGCCTTGCCGTTCTCCAGTGCATCAGGATGTTCGTGCAGAACACGATGCAGACACTGGCGAGGCGACAGTACGCCAGTCGACAGATAGACAGACAGGCGACTGGTGGCGTCCAGCGCGGGCTGGTCGCGCTGAGCGGGATAATCGACCACCGGCTTACCCGCGAAATGGCGCAGCTTTTTCAGCGCAGCCTCTTCGCCTGCCGGAAACAGTTTTTCATCAAACGCTTCACTGGGGCAGTCAAAGGCCGGGATCGGGGTGGTTTTCAGGGGCGCGCCCTCGCGCGCTTTCGGCGCAGGCACGCACTCCGGCAGTCCCTGCTGTAACCGGCGGACGAAGGCTTTGCTGAACGGCGTAAAGACCTTGTACATCGAGCGATCGCCGCTCTGCACACTGCCAGGTGGTAGCAGCAGACTGTCGTCGAAGCCCTGGCAGGTGACACCGGCAGCGTTGAGCCGTTTTTCGGCCTCCGCGTCGCGCTCCCGCTCGTTCACTTCATACTGATAGTTGTAGAAGAGCTGGTCGACCTTATGCTGGTCGCAGAACTTCACCAGCGCATCGACGCTGTCACCAAAGGTTTTACACGCCTTATAATGCAGTTCGATACCGCGTTCTGCCAGTGCGCCCTGCACGGCTGTCAGGCTGGCATGAATGAATGCGGCCTGTTTTGGCGACATGTCATGCTGTTGCCATTGCTCTGGCGTGGCAAGAAAAAGCGCCATCACCTTTGCCTTACTGTCCCGGCAGGCGGCATGCAGCGCAAGATTATCGTTGATGCGTAAATCGTTACGCAGCCAGACCAGATGGGTGGTCATACGCCTCCTGAATTACTGTCCATAGCGTAAGCGCAAAGCTTCGGGATAAGGGTCAAAATAGCGTTGCTGGGCCAGCCACGGGTGCGGAAACTCTGCCATGTAGTGCTTGAGGATCGTGATTGGCACAAGCAGCGGCTGCGTTCCCTGACGATAGCGGTCAATCAGCGTCGCCAGTTCCTGACGCTGGGGTGAACTGAGCTGACGGCGGAAGTAACCCTGCACATGCATCAGCACGTTGGTATGGTTACGACGTGAAGCCGGTCGGGACATCAGTGCCATCATGCGATTGCGATACTCAAAGGCGAAAGCATCCAGTGACTCCCACTGGCTCATCGACGCGACAAATGGCCCCAGTTCACGATATTTTTCCTGGGAGTGCGCCAGCATCATCAGCTTATAGCGGCTGTGAAAGGCGATCAGTTTGTGACGGGTCAGGCCGCTTTCCCACATTTCATTAAACTCATGCAGCGCGCAGATGCGGCCAATGAAGTTCTCACGCAGTGCGGGATCGTGCAGACGGCCATCTTCTTCCAGCGGCAACCAGGGCATCTCACGCTGGAGAAATTCCGCAAAAATGCCGGTGCCGACTTTGCGGTTATTGTTGTTATCAGGCTCGTAAACCCGCACCCGCTCCATGCCACAGCTGGGGGATTTCGCACACAGAATATAGCCAGAGAGATGGTGTAGCGATTTCACCCGTTCGGCAGACCAGGCACGCATCTCTTTTGTCACCTCTTCACCGCCATCTTTACTGAAACAGAGATGCAGTTCGTCGTCATCCTGTTTTACCAGCCGTAACGCCGGACGCGGTGTAGGCAGACCGATCGCCATTTCCGGGCAGATCGGTTCGAAGCGCACAAATGGGGTAAGATCCTGAGTCGCAAAAGTAAGACGTTTATGGCCACCATCAAACCTGACGCTGTCGCCGAGCAGGCATGCACTGATTCCAACGGGGATTTTTTTGCCCATACTTGTACAACCTCCAAAATCTTGTAGAAGTTTAAGTGTAGCGCAAAAGTGACAGGAATAAAGCCTGAATACGCAGATCCGTATCGCTTATTCTCAGAAAAAACGCAAACAAAAAGCCTGGCCAGCAGACCAGGCTTCTCTCGCAGACGGGCTGATTACCAGAACGCCCCACCGCCAGCTTCAGATTGTGCCAGCCAGACCGGTTTGGCGCTGGTTTTGCACCAGATGCGATGCAGATAACTGTAAAAACGTGCCCTGTCCTGACGGAACGCCATCACCGGCAGGGCTGATACGCCGAGAAGAATGACCAGCGTACGCCGTACGATAATTTTGTAACGTGGATAAGCCTGATACATGGTTTCTCCTCCCGGCAATGATAAGTCTGTGAATGTGATCTGTGTCTGATTTTACGCCAGATTGTGCAATTCTTCTACTCCTCTGACCACTTCTTTTCTGCTCTTTTTACTCTTTCTGAATGCACATGTTGTTATGTCAGAAACAGGTTATCGCCAGGTTACAGCGGGGTTTAAACGCTGCGGCACTAAGTACGCGGACGACAGCCTGAAATATTGGTAGAGTAACGCTTCGCTCTCCACCTAAGGCAGGTAATGCGTGGCTACGGTTTTAATCGTTGAAGATGAGAAAGAGATCCGCCGCTTTGTCCGGCTGGCACTGGAAAATGAAGATCTCAGAGTGGCAGATGCCGAAACGCTGCAGCGCGGGCTGATCGAAGCGGCGACCCGTAAGCCCGATTTGGTGATCCTCGATCTTGGCCTGCCGGATGGAGATGGGACCGCGTTTATTCGTGATCTGCGCCAGTGGAGCGCGATACCGGTCATCGTACTGTCGGCGCGCAGTGATGAGCAGGACAAAATCGCTGCGCTGGATGCGGGAGCGGATGACTATCTGACCAAACCTTTTGGCATTGGTGAACTGCTGGCGCGCGTCCGGGTCGCGTTACGCCGCCACAGCCGCCCGCAGCCGGATGCCAGAATCCATTTTGCCGACGTCAGCGTCGATCTCGCGGCGCGCCGGGTACAGCGTGGCGACAGTGAGATTCATCTCACGCCAATCGAGTTTCGCCTGTTGAGCATTCTGCTTAACAACGCCGGAAAGGTGCTGACACAGCGGCAGCTGCTGAGCCAGGTCTGGGGGCCCAATGCAGTCGAGCACAGCCACTATCTTCGGATCTATATGGGACATTTGCGGCAGAAACTGGAAGCGAATCCGACCCAGCCCGCCCATCTGCTGACCGAAACCGGCATTGGTTATCGTTTTATGCCCTGACTCAGGTGCCAGAGGCGCCGGAGTGGGTTAAGGTTCAGACTGGTTCGCGGTGACACCGGGTTCGCTCAGGGGACCGGCAAGACTGTAAAAATGTACATTAATTCAGTTGGTTGCAGCCTGACTTGTCCGGCCAGGCGTTTATCTGTCTGAAGCCTGATGCGCCGCTGTAAGCCATAAAAAAAGGCGCCCGAGGCGCCTTTTTTTCTGCCCGACCAATCAGGCGTTTTTCAGCACTTCACTGACGATTTCCACCGCTTCTTTCTCGATCTGCGCGCGATGTTCCGCGCCCAGGAAGCTTTCACAGTAGATCTTATAAGCGTCTTCAGTACCTGACGGACGGGCAGCAAACCAGCCATTTTCCGTCATCACTTTCAGGCCGCCAATCGAAGCACCGTTACCCGGCGCCGCAGTCAGACGTGCGGTGATAGGATCGCCCGCCAGGGTATCCGCGCTCACCATCTCCGGTGACAGCTTCGACAGCGCGGCTTTCTGCGCAGAGGTCGCTGACGCCTGCAGACGATTGTAGCTCGGTGCGCCAAAGCGCGCGGCCAGTTCGTCGTAGTGCTCCTGCGGATTTTTACCGGTAACCGCTGTAATTTCCGCCGCCAGCAGACACATGATGATGCCATCTTTGTCGGTTGACCACGGCGTGCCGTCGAAGCGCAGGAAGGAGGCGCCTGCGCTCTCTTCGCCACCGAAACCGAAGCTGCCGTCATACAGGCCATCAACGAACCACTTGAAGCCAACCGGGACTTCGACCAGCTTACGGCCAATGTCGTTGACCACACGGTCAATCATGGCGCTGGACACCAGCGTTTTGCCGACGGCAACATCCTGGCCCCACTGTGGACGGTGCTGGAACAGGTAATTGATCGCCACGGCCAGGTAGTGGTTTGGATTCATCAGACCCGCCGGGGTTACGATGCCGTGACGGTCATAATCGGGATCGTTACCGAATGCCAGATCAAACTTGTCACGGTACGCCAGCAAGCCGGCCATGGCGCTCTCGGAGGAGCAGTCCATACGCACGACGCCATCTTTATCCAGGTGCATAAAGCGGAAGGTTTGATCGACCGCATCATTCACCAGCGTCAGATCCAGCTTGTAGTGCTCGGCAATACGCTGCCAGTAGGCAATACCCGAACCACCAAGAGGGTCAACGCCCAGCTTCAGACCGGCTTTCTGAATTGCCGGGAAGTCGATGATCTCCGCCAGACCTTCAACATAAGGCTGGATCAGATCTTTCTCGACCACATGACCGCTGGCCAGCGCCTGCTCCAGTGGCAGACGTTTCACCTCCTGCAGTCCCGCTTTCATCAGCTGATTCGCGCGATCTTCCACGACTTTCGTGACGTTGGTGTCAGCCGGGCCGCCATTCGGTGGGTTGTACTTAATGCCGCCATCTTCCGGTGGGTTGTGTGACGGCGTAATGACGATGCCATCAGCCAGCGCGCCACCCGCTTTGTTGTGCTCAAGAATCGCATTCGAGATCGCAGGGGTCGGCGTATAGCCATTGTCCTGCTGCACAATCACATCGACGCCGTTGGCCGCCAGCACTTCCAGCACTGACAGCATGGCCGGTTCTGACAGCGCATGGGTGTCTTTACCGACGTAGCAGGGTCCGGTAATGCCATTCTTCTTACGCTCTTCGGCAATGGCCTGCGCGATCGCCAGAATGTGCATCTCATTGAAGCTCTGACGCCCTGCGCTGCCGCGATGGCCAGAGGTGCCAAACTTCACCGCATGTTCCGGGTTCGCCACATCGGGCTTCAGGACATAATATTGTGACGTTAACTGTGCAACATTAATCAAATCGCTCTGCTGGGCGGGTTGCCCGGCACGTGGGTGATTGGCCATTGGCGCTGCTCCCTGACGCTTATGTTTTTAGAGGGTGCCGCAAACTTTCTCGGTCAGTTCCGCCGGGAACTGCATCGAGAGCATGATGTGTTCAATCATGCTGCATTTACGACCCGTGTTGGTATTGGTGATAACCCAGTACGGTGTGCCGGGCACATGCTTCGGCTTAGTATGGGTACCATTCTGTAACAGCGTATGCTCGTCACCTGCAAAGTAGACGCGGGTGCGGCCCTGCAGAGAGGCAGTGGCTTCAGCAAAGGCTGTGGTGTCGAGACGATAGAGCGTTGACAGGATAAGCATAAAGCGATTCACCGCCCGCTTCTGCTCCGCATATTCATCGGAGAGCAGCAGCTCACGCATCGCGCGAACACGATCCTGCGGGCGCGATCCCACAGACACAGGCTGAGACTCTTTCGCTGCATCTTGTGAAACGGCCTGCGCAGGCGAGGCACTGACCGTCTGACCGGCTGTGAACTTCAGCATGCGGCGCAGAATGTCGGATGCGCTTTCACCAATATGTTGCGTGTGGCTGGCGATATACCGGTAGAGCTCTTCGTCAACTTCGATCGTTTTCATCTTATTCCGTACGGTTCTTTCTCATGACAGAACCACCTGTTTCCTGAAAAGCCCTGAGTATAGCCAGGCGATTCAACGGATGTGTGGGTTCTAACATCAGGATTATAAAGTTAAATTCAGGCGGGTTGTTAGTAATCAAACGGTTTACGGGCAAAAGTCAGAATATGTCCTAATGCCGCCGGAACCGGCGCGCCTGAAAAGGTGAAACCATGATAACCTAAGCTCAGGTCTCAAACTTAAGAACTTTGCTATGATTTTGAACGCCCGTCTGCAAACTGAACAATCCTCTGCTGATTCCCTGCCCATTCTGCTTATTCACGGTCTGTTTGGCAGTCTGGATAACCTGGGCCTGCTGGCGCGCGGACTGAAAGATGCCGGTCCGCTGCTGCAGGCCGATGTCCGTAACCATGGACTTTCGCCCCGTTCCGACGAGATGAACTACGCTGTAATGGCGCAGGATATGGTCGACACGCTGGATGCCCATGGCATTGACCGCGTCGCCGTGATCGGTCATTCAATGGGCGGCAAAATCGCCATGACGATGAGCGCATTAATACCAGACCGCATTGAACGACTGGTAATGATCGACATCGCACCGGTGGATTATCAGACCCGCCGCCACGATGACATCTTTGCCGCTATCCGTGCGGTGACAGCCGCGGGCGTCTCTCTGCGCAGCGAGGCGGCGCGCATCATGCGTACGCTGATTGACGAAGAGGGTGTCATCCAGTTCCTGCTGAAGTCGTTTCACGAGGGCGAATGGCGCTTTAACGTGCCGGTGTTGTGGGACAACTACACAACGATTTCTGGCTGGCAGCCGGTGCCCGCGTGGTCGCATCCGGCGCTGTTTATTCGCGGCGGAAACTCCAGCTATCTGGACAATCGCTATCGTGATGCCCTGCTTCAGCAGTTTCCGGCCGCGCAGGCGCACGTCATCGGTGGCGCAGGCCACTGGGTTCATGCGGAAAAACCTGATGCTGTTCTGCGCACGGTTCGCCGATTTTTTGCGCTTTAAAAGCAAACAGATGGCGGTAAGGGTTTAGGATTGGCGTCGGGCGTAAGCGTGAAGTATGATGTCGCGCTAAAATTTTGCCGCAGGTCAGTTTTTCTGCGGCAGCGGCCAATAATTTATAATCTGCGCGGTGAGTATCTGACACCCGCACCCATTCAGTTTTACTAAGCCATGGCAAAAGAACAGACTGACCGTACGACGCTCGATCTCTTTGCTGATGAACGCCGCCCGGGTCGACCCAAAACCAGTCCGCTTTCGCGTGATGAGCAGTTGCGCATCAACAAGCGTAATCAACTGAAACGCGATAAAGGACGCGGGCTTCGTCGTGTCGAGCTGAAAATGAACAGCGAAGCCGTCGATGCGCTCAATACGCTGGCAGAACAGCGCAACCTCAGCCGCAGCGAACTGATCGAACAGATGCTGCTGGCCCAGCTCAAACTGGATTAACGCGGGCGAATCGCACGCAGGAGCAAATGTCGAGGCTTTAACCGTTCCGCGGGTTTGTCTCGTCTGCTATTATTTGCTGAATTGTGCTTTGGCACACATCTCATCATCAGGATTTAAGAGGTTATTTTACTCATGGCACTCGTAGGCATCTTCTTTGGCAGCGATACCGGCAACACCGAAAACATTGCAAAAATGATCCAGAAACAGCTGGGTAAAGACGTTGCAGAAGTGCATGACATCGCGAAAAGCACAAAAGAAGATCTGGAAGCGTTTGATATCCTGTTGCTGGGTATTCCGACCTGGTATTACGGTGAAGCGCAGTGTGACTGGGATGACTTCTTCCCGACGCTGGAAGAGATCGATTTCAACGGTAAACTGGTTGCGCTGTTCGGCTGCGGCGACCAGGAAGATTATGCAGAGTACTTCTGTGACGCGATGGGTACGATTCGCGACATCATTGAGCCCCATGGTGCGGTCATTGTTGGCCACTGGCCGACCGAAGGCTACCACTTTGAAGCCTCAAAAGGTCTGGCTGATGATAAGCACTTCCTGGGTCTGGCTATTGATGAAGACCGCCAGCCGGAACTGACCAGCCAGCGCGTTGAGCTGTGGGTTAAGCAGATTTTCGATGAGCTGCAGCTGAAAGAGATTCTGGAAGCCTGATCCTGCATGCCTCAATGTGAGCGCCAGCTCACATTGAGGCAATGGAAATTCCTATAGAAATAATAGCCACATTTTTTTAACTTTCTCCGTTTAATCTGTAGAATACCCGCATCGATCTTCCGCGTATTTTCTCAGGCATGAAGATGAAGCGATGGTCAGACAGACTCTGCCAGAATCCTCCCCGGCCCGGTGACGCATCCCCTTTAGCCCACGACGATTCAGGCACGCCCTCTGGTTTTCATTTCATCGCTTCAGCTCTATAATGAGACGCAAATGAGAATAAGCACAGATCGACATTCAGGGCGACAAGCCACAAAAAGTGATATTAGTAACAGGACAAAATCCGCATGACTGACAACAACACCGCATTAAAGAAGGCTGGCCTGAAAGTGACGCTGCCCAGACTGAAAATTCTGGAAGTGCTTCAGGAACCTGAGTGCCATCACGTCAGTGCGGAAGATTTGTACAAACGCCTGATCGACATCGGCGAAGAAATTGGTCTGGCTACCGTCTATCGTGTTCTGAACCAGTTTGATGATGCAGGCATTGTCACGCGCCATAATTTTGAAGGCGGTAAATCTGTCTTCGAACTGACGCAGCAGCATCACCACGATCACCTGATCTGCCTGGATTGCGGCAAGGTTATTGAGTTCAGCGATGAGTCAATCGAAACGCGTCAGCGTGAAATTGCAACCCGCCATGGCATTAAGCTGACCAACCACAGCCTTTATCTCTATGGCCATTGCACAGTGGGCGACTGCCGGGAAAACGAAAACCTGCACGACCAGTAATTCTGGTGTGATTTGAAATAAAAAAACCGGTGAATGCACCGGTTTTTTTTCGTCCGTTCTGTTGCGATATCAGGCGACCAGCGTTTCCTGCAGATAACGCCAGCGCGGAATCGTACTGCTGCAGTCCAGAATGGCCAGTGAGATACGGCTCTGATTATTGCCGTTCAGCATCTGCATCTCGCGATACTGCACCGTGATCTCTTTTTCATGATGCGAAAGGATCACATGCTCGCAGGTGGCGATGCGCATCCCTTCCCGCTGGCCCTGCAACTGCCGGAAAAGATCCTCAACGTCGTTGAGGTTATACTCTTTGCCCTTTGGCGTCACCATACGAAATTCGGGATGGAAATAGGACATCAGCAGCTCAAAACTGTCATCTGATCCGGCTGCCTGATTAAAAATACGTTCAATGAGCTGATGTAAAACGACGACACTGTGTCTGGCTTCCTGGGCGAGAGCGTTCATTTTTTTTCCTTCTGTAACCCGCTTTGCGGCCTCTAAAAGCGCATAGCCTACCTGAAAGTCGCTAATTCACACTCTGAAATTGATTAATTTTTTTAAACTCGGATAACTCTCACGGCGGGTACTGACGCAATTCCTCTTAACAAAGCATAAACGTCGGTAATGTTGAAAATCGGAGAAATAAAAAAGGGCGAAAAATCGCCCTTTTACCATTTTATGGGGTCGGTTCCGGAACGTTTTATTCGCCGATTTTTGCCCAGGTATCGCGAAGCCCGACGGTACGGTTAAATACCAGCTGCGACGGCTTAGAGTAAATGCTGTCGGCGCAGAAATACCCTTCGCGTTCGAACTGGAACGGTACACCCGGTTCCGCATCGCGCAGGCCCGGCTCGACGAAGCCATTTTTGATGGTCAGCGACTCAGGGTTGATGACCGCCAGGAAGTCCTCTGCCGCGCCCGGATTTGGCACACTGAACAGACGGTCATACAGGCGGAACTCTGCAGGCTGCGCATGATCCGCAGACACCCAATGAATCACCCCTTTTACCTTGCGGCCATCCGCCGGATCTTTACTCAGCGTATCAACATCGCTGGTGCAGTAGATGCAGGTAATATTACCCGCTTCATCTTTGGCAACGCGCTCAGCACGAATCACATAGGCGTTGCGCAGTCGGACCTCTTTGCCCAGCACCAGACGTTTGTACTGCTTGTTCGCCTCTTCACGAAAATCTGCCCGATCGATCCAGATTTCACGGCTGAACGGTACCTCACGCGTGCCCATCTCCGGCTTACCGGGGTGATTGGGCATGGTGATGTTTTCGTTGTAACCCGCTGGCAGATTCTCGATCACGATTTTAAGTGGATCCAGCACGGCCATGGCGCGTGGTGCGTTCTCGTTGAGATCATCGCGAATGCACGACTCCAGCGATGCCATCTCCACGATGTTATCCTGTTTAGTGACGCCAATGCGGCGGCAGAACTCACGGATAGAGGCTGCGGTATACCCCCGGCGACGCAGACCTGAGACGGTCAGCATACGCGGGTCATCCCAGCCTTCAACATGCTTCTCGGTCACCAGCTGAGTCAGTTTGCGTTTGGACATCACCGCATACTCAAGATTCAGGCGTGAGAACTCATACTGACGGGGATGGACCGGAATAGTAATGTTGTCCAGCACCCAGTCGTAGAGACGACGGTTGTCCTGGAACTCCAGCGTACAGAGCGAGTGAGTAATGCCTTCCAGCGCATCGGAGATGCAATGGGTAAAGTCATACATCGGGTAGATACACCACTTATTACCCGTCTGGTGGTGTTCCGCGAATTTGATACGGTAGAGCACCGGATCGCGCATCACAATGAAGTTTGAAGCCATGTCGATTCTGGCGCGCAGGCAGGCAGTCCCTTCAGCGAACTCACCGTTACGCATCTTTTCAAACAGCGCCAGGTTCTCTTCCACGCTGCGATCGCGATAAGGGCTGTTTTTGCCCGGCTCTTTCAGGGTACCGCGATATTCACGGATCTGGTCCGGACTCAGTTCATCGACGTAAGCGAGCCCTTTAGCGATCAGCTCAACAGCGTAGTGATAAAGCTGATCAAAATAGTCTGATGAGTAACGGACTTCACCACTCCACTCAAAACCCAGCCACTGGACGTCACGCTTAATGGATTCAACGAACTCGATATCCTCTTTGACCGGATTGGTATCGTCAAAACGCAGGTTGCATTGCCCCTGATAATCCTGGGCAATGCCAAAATTCAGACAGATCGATTTCGCATGACCAATATGCAGATAGCCATTGGGCTCTGGCGGAAAACGGGTATGCACGCTGTTGTGCTTACCGCTCGCCAAATCTTCGTCGATGATCTGACGAATAAAGTTAGTTGGGCGGGCTTCAGCCTCACTCATCTCAAAAATCCTCAATACGAATAACGGGTGATTTGTACCACGAAGTAACGGAGTATGATCCACAAAGCGTCTGAGGGAAACAACCGTTTGTTAAGCCTTTAAAACAAAAAAGGCAGGAATCGCTTCCTGCCTGTGACGTTCTGTTGCGGGGATTAGCCTTTCACTTCGTAGAGCGGGGTGACACCCGCCACCACCTGCCCCTGAGCCAGCAGCGTCAGACCGGCGAAATCATCGCTGTTGCTGACCACGACCGGACTCACCATTGAGCGCGCGTTGGCGTTAAGGAAATCAAGGTCCATCTCCAGCACAGGCTGACCGGCGACCACACTGGCCCCCTCTTCCACCAGACGGGTAAAGCCTTTGCCGTCCAGCGCAACGGTATCCAGCCCCATGTGCACCACAATCTCCACGCCACTGTCCGTTTCCAGGCAGAAAGCGTGATTGGTATTAAAAATTTTCACCACTGTGCCCGCAATCGGCGCCACGACACGCTTGTCGCTGGGTTTGATCGCCAGACCATCACCTACCGCTTTGCTGGCAAAGGCTTCATCCGGCACGGCTTCCAGCGCCACGACTTCACCAGAGACCGGCGCCAGCAGGGTGGCGATAACCCGCTTCTCACTGTCCGGTACCGCCTGATGCTTAACGTCTGGCCCGGCTGGTGCACTGCCGGCGGCAGCGGCCGCAACCGGCCCTTTGGTCAGGACTTTTTTCATAGCGGACGCGATGCTTTCTGCCTGGGTGCCGACGATGATCTGCACGTTCTGTTTATTGAGACGGATCACGCCAGATGCCCCGAGACGTTTCGCAACCCCCTCATTCACCTGGGCAGAATCGTTCACGTTAAGACGCAGACGGGTAATACAGGCGTCGATACCGGTTAAATTCGTCGATCCCCCCACCGCACCGATGTAGCGACGCGCCAGAGATTCCGTTGCCGTTTCACCATTATCCGTGTTGTCGATATTGACGTCATAGCCATCACTTTCGTCACCCGCTACCGCCAGCTCACGGCCCGGCGTCATCAGGTTGAATTTCTTGATGGTAAAGCGGAAAACGACATAGTAGAGGGCGAAGAATACCAGCCCCTGCGGGATCAGCATGTACCAGTGGGTCGCCAGCGGGTTACGGGTCGACAGCACCATATCCACCAGCCCGGCGCTGAAACCAAATCCGGCGATCCAGTGCATGCTGGCAGCAATGAAGACGGAGATTCCGGTCAGCACCGCATGAATCAGATAAAGTACCGGGGCCACGAACATGAAGGAGAACTCCAGCGGTTCGGTGATGCCGGTAAAGAAGGCTGCAAAGGCCGCAGCCAGCATAATACTTCCGACTTTGACACGGTTTTCAGGGCGCGCGCAGTGATAAATAGCCAGCGCGGCCCCCGGCAGACCAAACATCATAATCGGGAAGAAGCCCGCCTGATAACGGCCGGTAATGCCGACCGTTGCCGAGCCGTTAGCCAGGGATTGAGCGCCGCCCAGGAATTTAGGGATGTCATTAATCCCCGCGACATCAAACCAGAACACCGAATTCAGGGCGTGATGCAGACCTACCGGAATCAGCAGACGGTTAAAGAAGGCGTAGATACCCGCTCCGGCAGAGCCGAGTTTCTGGATATGTTCACCAAAGCCGACCAGACCATTAAAGATAACCGGCCAGATGTACATCAGGATAAAGGCGACCAGGATCATCAAAAATGAGACCAGGATCGGCACCAGCCGGCGTCCGCTAAAGAAGGAGAGCGCCTTTGGCAGTTCGACATGGCTGAAGCGGTTATAAACTTCTGCTGACAAAATCCCGACCAGAATGCCGACAAACTGGTTATCGATTTTGTTAAAAGCAGCAGGCACCTGATCTAAAGGCATTTTCTGGATCATTGACACCGCTGCGGGTGAGCAGAGCGTAGTGACGACCAGAAAGCCCACAAAGCCAGACAGTGCGGCGGCACCATCTTTGTCTTTTGACATGCCGTAGGCGATACCGATCGCAAACAGCACGGACATGTGGTCAATAATTGCCGAACCGGATTTAATCAGCAACGCGGCCAGTGCATTACCTGCGCCCCAGCTATCAGGGTCAATCCAGTAACCGACCCCCATCAGAATTGCTGCTGCTGGCAGGGTTGCTACCGGCACCATCAGTGCACGCCCCACCTTCTGTAAGTAACCTAGCATAACCCCTTCCCCCTATGGACCTGACTTGTCGCTTTGCGCCGCTTAATGTTGTTATGTCAGCTGCAAAGATCGTTTAACCACTTCATATCACGCTGCGAAGTGTACTGATAAATTAATTCGCCTCGCAAATTAAAACCCCGTTAAGTGTGATTTTTATCACTAAAAAACATTGCATATCCCGTCAACATGTAGTCATGTCCGCGAACTTATTTTATCATTCAAAATATTGAATTCTGCATGCGTCGTCGCGAGAATAAGCCTCCGGTTCGGGCTGACAGATAACGCAACGGCTTAACACTCCCTTTACTGATTTCAATTGAGGTGAAATATGAGACTGATTCCTTTAGCGACCCCGACTCAGGTAGGCAAATGGGCTGCCCGACACATCGTTAACCGCATCAACGCATTTAACCCGACGGCGGACAGGCCGTTTGTTCTGGGGCTGCCGACTGGCGGTACGCCACTGGAGGCGTACAAACACCTGATCGATATGCACAAAGCGGGCCAGGTCAGTTTTAAACATGTCGTCACGTTCAATATGGATGAATATGTTGGCCTGCCAAAAGAGCACCCGGAAAGTTATCACAGCTTCATGTATCGCAACTTCTTCGATCATGTTGATATTCAACCGGAAAATATCAACCTGCTGAATGGTAATGCACCCGATATTGACGCAGAATGTCGCCAGTACGAAGAGAAAATTCGCGCGCTGGGTAAAATACACCTGTTTATGGGTGGTGTCGGCAATGATGGCCATATCGCCTTTAACGAACCGGCTTCGTCGCTGGCTTCCCGCACCCGCATTAAAACGCTGACCCATGACACCCGCGTGGCGAACTCTCGCTTCTTCAACGGCGACGTTGATCAGGTGCCTAAATATGCGCTGACGGTGGGCGTCGGCACGCTGCTGGATGCCGAAGAAGTGATGATTCTGGTGACCGGCCATGTGAAAGCGCAGGCCCTGCAGGCGGCGGTCGAAGGCAACGTCAACCACATGTGGACCATCAGTTGTCTGCAGCTTCACGCAAAATCGGTGGTGGTGTGTGATGAACCCGCCACCATGGAACTGAAAGTGAAAACCGTGAAATATTTCCGCGAAATGGAAGCGGAAAATATGAAAGGCGTGTAACAGAACATTGCCATGCCCTGCTGTTACCCTGAGTGACGGCAGGCCTGGACGGGAGAAAAGAGATGTACGCATTAGTAAACGGTCGAATCTACAGCGGCCACGAGGTTCTGGATAATCACGCGATCGTGATTGCTGACGGACGGATTGCGCGCGTCTGCCCGCGCGAGGCGCTCCCGGCCACGGTTGAGCAGCGGGATATGGCAGGTGCGATGATTGCGCCTGGCTTTATCGATCTCCAGCTCAATGGCTGCGGCGGTGTACAGTTTAATGACAGCCTTGAGGCACTCAGCATAGAAACACTGGAAACGATGCAGCGCGCGAATGAGAAATCCGGCTGCACCAGCTTTTTACCCACGCTCATCACCAGCAGCGACGCCCTGATGAAACGGGCGATTGAGACCATGCGGGCCTATCTGCAGAAACATCAGCATCAGGCGCTGGGCCTGCATCTGGAAGGTCCCTGGCTGAGCAAGGCAAAAAAAGGCACCCACGATCCGGCGCTGATTCGCCTGCCCGATGCAGAGATGGTGGACTACCTCTGCGCCAATGCGGACGTCATCACTAAAGTGACTCTGGCGCCCGAGAATGCCGGCAGCGAAGTGATTCGTCAGCTGACCGACGCCGGAATCATTGTTTCAGCCGGTCACTCAAATGCGACCTATGAGGAGGCGAAAGCAGGTTTTTCTGCGGGGATCCGGTTCGCCACGCATCTCTATAATGCGATGCCCGCCTTTGCCGGACGCGAACCGGGCCTGATCGGTGCGCTGTTTGATGCGCCTGATGTATACTGCGGCATCATTGCAGATGGTTTACATGTACATTACGCTAACGTGCGCAATGCAAAGCGCATTAAAGGTGACAAACTGGTGCTGGTAACCGATGCCACCGCACCCGCAGGCGCCGCCATCAGCGAGTTTATTTTTGCAGGCAAAACAATCTACTATCGTGACGGGCTCTGTGTTGACGAGAACGGCACACTGAGCGGTTCTGCCCTGACGATGATAGAAGCCGTACAGAACAGCGTTGAACATGTGGGTATCGCACTGGATGAAGCGTTACGCATGGCAACACTCTACCCGGCACGGGCGATGGGCGTGGAAAGGCAGTTGGGCTCGATCGAAGCAGGAAAAATCGCGAACCTGACTGTGTTTACGCGCGACTTTAAAATCATTAAGACGTTTGTCAACGGAGACGACGTCCTGAGCGAGTAAGCACTGAATGACCACTGGCGGCCAGTCACAAATAGGAAATGTCGATCTTGTTAAGCAACTTAATAGCGCAGCGGTTTATCGGCTGATTGACCAGCAGGGGCCGATATCGCGCATTCAGATTGCCGAATTCAGCCAGCTCGCGCCCGCCAGCGTCACAAAAATTACCCGCCAGTTAATCGAGCGCGGCCTGATCAAAGAGGTAGACCAGCAGGCGTCTACCGGCGGTCGACGCGCCATCTCAATCATTACTGAAACCCGCCATTTTCACACCATCGGCGTCCGGCTCGGACGCTACGATGCGACCCTGACCCTGTTCGATCTGGGCGGTAAATCGCTGGCGCAGGAAGATTATGCTCTGCCGGAACGCACTCAGGAGACGCTGGAACATGCGCTGTTCAACGCTATTGCCAGCTTTACTGAGCAGCACCAGCGGAAAATCCGTGAATTAATCGCGATTTCGGTCATCCTGCCCGGCCTGGTTGATCCGGTAAATGGCGTGATCCGCTACATGCCACATATTGCGGTCAGCCACTGGCCGCTCGTCGCCAGCCTGCAGAAACGGTTCAACGTTACCAGCTTTGTCGGTCACGATATCCGCAGCCTGGCGCTGGCCGAGCACTACTTCGGTGCAAGCCGCGACTGTGCGGACTCGATTCTGGTGCGCTTACATCGCGGCACCGGGGCGGGCATTATTGCCAATGGCCATATTTTTCTCGGCAGCAACGGTAACGTGGGCGAGATCGGCCATATTCAGGTCGATCCCCTCGGCGAGCGCTGCCACTGTGGCAACTTTGGCTGTCTTGAAACGATTGCGGCTAATGGTGCCATTGAGAATCGGGTACGGCATCTGCTGAATCAGGGCTATCCCAGCGTGCTGACGCTGGAAGCGTGCCAGATGGCCCATATCTGCAAAGCGGCCAATCAGGGCGATGCGCTGGCCTGCGAAGTGGTTGAGCACGTTGGCCGCTATCTTGGCAAAGCGATCGCGATTGCCATCAACCTGTTCAATCCACAAAAAGTGGTGCTGGCAGGTGAGATCACCGAGGCTGAAAAAGTGTTGCTGCCCGCCATTGAGGGTTGTATCAACACCCAGGCCCTGGCGGCGTTCCGTAAGAATCTGCCCGTCGTGCGCTCCACCCTCGATCATCGCTCGGCAATTGGCGCGTTTGCGCTGGCTAAACGTGCCATGCTTAACGGCATTCTGCTGCAACATCTTCTGGAAGACTAAGCTCACCCGCTGCTGTGGCGGGCCACATCGGATCTGACTATGACCATTAAAAGCGTAATTTGTGATATCGATGGCGTGCTGATGCACGACAACACGGCCGTTCCCGGCGCACAGGAGTTTTTACAGCGTATTCTGGCCAAAGAGATGCCGCTGGTGGTGCTGACGAACTATCCCTCGCAAACCGAGCAGGATTTAGCCAACCGCTTTGCCTCTGCGGGTGTCGAGGTGCCGGAATCCGTTTTCTACACCTCCGCTATGGCTACCGCCGACTTCCTTCGCCGTCAGGAGGGCAAAAAGGCCTATGTGATTGGTGAAGGTGCGCTGATTCATGAACTCTACAAAGCCGGCTTTACCATTACCGATGTGAATCCCGATTTTGTGATTGTAGGCGAAACGCGCTCGTTCAACTGGGACATGATGCATAAAGCGGCCTTTTTTGTGGCCAGCGGCGCGCGCTTTATCGCCACCAACCCGGACACCCACGCGCGTGGGTTTATCCCCGCCTGTGGCGCACTTTGTGCGGGTATCGAGAAAATATCGGGCCGCAGCCCGTTCGTGGTCGGCAAGCCCAGCCCCTATATCATGCGCGCCGCGCTGAACAAAATGCAGGCCCACTCCGAAGAGACAGTCATCGTCGGGGACAATCTGCGCACGGATATTCTCGCCGGGTTCCAGGCCGGTCTTGAGACGGTACTGGTGCTGTCAGGCGTCTCGACGCTGAGCGATATTGACGCCATGCCGTTCCGGCCGGACTGGATCTACCCTTCTGTCGCCGATATTGACCTGTTCTGATTCCTTTTACTTATGGCGCATCTGATTGTGATGTGATGCGTCTCCCCTTTTTCTCCTTTTCTGCCCCCTTTTTCCGCCTGTTTTTTGCGCAAAAATGCCAGCACACTGACGATTCGATAATAAAAAAGGCATTTAATTATGGTTTATTCAAATTTTGCGCCATGCCAACAATATTTTTATCAGTAAATCACGATTCCTCTTGCATTGATCACACCAAATAGCGCATTTTCTTATGTATCACGCAGCGTCAGGCTGCCGGACAAACGGTAAAAGATAACATCGCCGTAAGGCGAGATCAGGAGTCAGTTATGTGTTCAATCTTTGGTGTGCTGGATCTGAAAAGCGATCCTGTTGAGCTGCGCAAGAAAGCGCTGGAGTGTTCACGCTTAATGCGTCATCGCGGCCCGGACTGGTCAGGCGTCTACGCCGATGACCATGCTATTCTGGCGCATGAACGTCTCTCAATTGTTGACGTTAACAACGGCGCACAGCCGCTCTATAACGCTGACCACACCCACGTACTGGCGGTTAACGGTGAGATCTACAACCATCAGGCGCTGCGCGCAGAACTCAGCGATCGCTACGCGTTCCAGACCGGTTCTGACTGTGAAGTGATCCTGGCGCTTTATCAGGAAAAAGGTGTCGATTTCCTCGACGAGCTGGAAGGCATGTTCGCTTTTATCCTCTATGACAGCGTGAAACAGACCTATCTGATTGGTCGCGACCATATCGGCATCATTCCGCTCTATATGGGCAACGATGAGCACGGCAACCTCTATGTCGCGTCAGAGATGAAAGCGCTGGTGCCGGTCTGCCGTTCCATCAAAGAGTTCCCGCCGGGAAGCTACCTCTCCAGCACCGATGGCGAGATCCGTCGTTACTGGCAGCGTGATTGGATGGAATATAAAAACGTTGAGCACAACACCACCGACGCCGCTGGTCTGAAACATGCGCTGGAAGAGTCGGTGAAGAGCCACCTGATGTCCGATGTGCCTTACGGCGTACTGCTGTCGGGCGGTCTGGACTCCTCGATCATCTCTGCCGTGACCAAGCGTTTCGCCGCTAAGCGCGTTGAAGATCAGGATAAAAGTGATGCGTGGTGGCCTCAGCTGCACTCTTTCGCGGTCGGACTGGAAGGTTCACCCGATCTGAAAGCGGCGAAATCTGTGGCGGAGCATCTGGGCACCGTTCACCATGAAATTCATTTCACCGTTCAGGAAGGTCTGGATGCGATTCGCGATGTGATCTACCACATCGAGACCTATGACGTCACCACCATCCGGGCATCGACACCGATGTACCTGATGTCACGTAAGATCAAGGCGATGGGCATCAAGATGGTGCTGTCGGGCGAAGGCGCAGACGAAGTATTTGGTGGCTATCTCTATTTCCATAAAGCGCCGAATGCCAAAGAGTTTCACGAAGAAAACGTGCGCAAACTGCAGGCGCTGCACATGTTTGACTGCGCCCGTGCCAACAAGGCGATGTCCGCCTGGGGTGTGGAAGCGCGCGTGCCGTTCCTGGATAAAAAATTCCTGGATGTGGCGATGCGTATCAACCCGGCCGATAAGATGTGCGGCAGCAACGGCAAAATGGAGAAGCACATTCTGCGTGAATGTTTCTCCTCTTATCTGCCAGAGAGCGTGGCGTGGCGACAGAAAGAGCAGTTCTCGGATGGCGTGGGCTACAGCTGGATCGACTCCCTGAAAGAAGTGGCCGCGAAGCAAATCAGCGACCAGCAGCTGGCGACCGCCCATTTCCGCTTCCCGTTCAACACGCCGGGTTCGAAAGAAGCCTATCTCTACCGTGAGATTTTCGAAGAGCTGTTCCCGTTAGCCAGCGCGGCAGAGTGTGTACCGGGCGGTCCATCGGTGGCCTGTTCGTCTGCTAAAGCGATTGAATGGGACGAAGCGTTTAAAAACATGGATGACCCATCAGGCCGTGCGGTCGGTGTGCATCAGTCCGCCTATAAATAAGCAAACAGAAAGACGTCAGAATGGGCCCGCTGCGGCCCATTTTTTTTGACGATCGGCGTTGTATTCACTGGAAAATTGCCGAATAAACACCCAGGCTGGTTATAAGCCAGTCAAACAGCGATTATCTGGCAAAAATCGTTAAAAAAATGGTTGACGCTGTCAGGTCAACTCCGCATAATGCGCCCCGCAACGCCGATGAAGGTAACGCGAAAAAAAGATGGCTACGTAGCTCAGCTGGTTAGAGCACAGCACTCATAATGCTGGGGTCACAGGTTC
>Ga0209371_1000608_pt1 | contig 32040 bp, 21 predicted proteins | sample AgamicAtAmrz_FD_187165 | JGI IMG/M metagenome (GOLD analysis project Ga0209371, IMG submission 187165) | Agave microbial communities from Guanajuato, Mexico - At.Am.rz (SPAdes) (version 2) | ecosystem: Host-associated > Plants > Roots > Rhizosphere | place: Guanajato, Mexico | collected 2012-06-07
GACCGTTCTGCCAACCACCACCCTGCGTGAAGTGAAAGAGCTGACCGAGCGTAACGGCTTCGCCGGCTACCCGGTGGTGACCGAAGAGAACGAGCTGGTCGGTATCATCACTGGCCGCGACGTGCGTTTCGTCACCGATTTGAACCAGCCGGTCAGCGTCTATATGACCCCGAAAGAGCGTCTGGTTACCGTACGTGAAGGCGAAAGCCGCGAGGTGGTCTTCGCTAAGATGCATGAAAAACGCGTTGAGAAGGCGCTGGTCGTGGATGAGAGCTTCCACCTGCGCGGCATGATCACCGTTAAAGATTTCCAGAAAGCAGAACGTAAACCGAATGCCTGTAAAGATGAGCAGGGCCGTCTGCGCGTAGGCGCGGCGGTCGGCGCCGGTGCCGGCAACGAAGAGCGCGTTGACGCGCTGGTCGCCGCGGGCGTTGACGTTCTGCTGATCGACTCCTCGCACGGTCATTCTGAAGGCGTCCTGCAGCGCATTCGTGAAACCCGCGCGAAATACCCGGACCTGCAGATCATCGGCGGCAACGTGGCCACCGGTGCAGGCGCGCGCGCGCTGGCGGAAGCCGGTTGCAGCGCGGTGAAAGTGGGTATCGGCCCGGGCTCCATCTGTACGACCCGTATCGTCACCGGTGTGGGCGTGCCGCAGATCACCGCCGTTTCCGACGCGGTGGAAGCACTGGAAGGGACCGGTATTCCGGTTATCGCTGACGGCGGTATCCGTTTCTCCGGCGATATCGCCAAAGCCATCGCTGCCGGCGCGGCCGCGGTGATGGTCGGCTCTATGCTGGCGGGTACCGAAGAATCCCCGGGTGAAATCGAACTCTACCAGGGCCGTTCTTACAAATCCTACCGCGGCATGGGCTCTCTTGGCGCGATGTCTAAAGGCTCCTCTGACCGCTACTTCCAGAGCGATAACGCTGCTGACAAACTGGTGCCGGAAGGTATCGAAGGCCGCGTGGCCTATAAAGGTCGCCTGAAAGAGATTATTCACCAGCAGATGGGCGGTTTGCGTTCCTGTATGGGTCTGACCGGCTGTGGTACCATTGACCTGCTGCGTACCAAAGCTGAATTCGTACGCATCAGCGGTGCGGGCATTCAGGAAAGCCACGTTCACGACGTGACCATCACCAAAGAGTCCCCGAACTACCGTCTGGGCTCCTGATTTCTTCGCCCGACCTAGCGTCGGGCGATTTATTTACTCTGTTTCACTTGCCTCGGAATTAGCGTCAATGACGGAAAACATTCATAAACATCGCATTCTCATCCTCGACTTCGGCTCTCAGTATACTCAGCTGGTGGCGCGTCGCGTGCGTGAGCTGGGCGTCTACTGTGAGCTGTGGGCGTGGGATGTCACAGAAGCACAGATCCGCGAATTCAATCCAAGCGGCATCATTCTTTCCGGCGGCCCGGAAAGTACTACCGAAGAGAACAGCCCGCGCGCGCCGCAGTATGTGTTTGAAGCCGGCGTGCCGGTATTTGGCGTCTGCTACGGCATGCAGACCATGGCGATGCAGCTGGGCGGCCATGTGGAAGGTTCTAACGAGCGTGAGTTTGGCTACGCGCAGGTTGAAGTGGTTAACGACAGCGCGCTGGTGCGCGGTATCGAAGACTCCCTGACCGCGGACGGCAAACCGTTGCTGGACGTGTGGATGAGCCACGGCGACAAAGTCACCGCCATCCCGTCTGACTTCGTCACCGTCGCCAGCACCGACAACTGCCCGTTTGCCATTATGGCCAACGAAGAAAAACGCTTCTACGGCGTGCAGTTCCACCCGGAAGTGACTCACACCCGTCAGGGGATGCGTATGCTGGAGCGCTTCGTGCGCGATATCTGCCAGTGCGAAGCGCTGTGGACCCCGGCGAAAATCATCGACGACGCCGTCGAGCGTATCCGCCAGCAGGTTGGCGATGACAAAGTGATCCTTGGCCTCTCCGGCGGCGTGGACTCTTCGGTGACCGCGATGTTGCTGCACCGCGCCATCGGCAAAAACCTGACCTGCGTATTCGTGGATAACGGCCTCCTGCGTCTGAATGAAGCGCAGCAGGTGATGGACATGTTTGGCGACCACTTTGGCCTGAACATTGTTCACGTTGAAGGCGAGCAGCGCTTCCTCGACGCGCTGAAAGGCGAGAACGATCCGGAAGCGAAACGTAAAATCATCGGCCGCGTCTTCGTGGAAGTGTTCGACGAAGAAGCGCTGAAGCTGGACGACGTCAAATGGCTGGCGCAGGGTACCATCTACCCTGACGTTATCGAATCTGCCGCTTCCGCTACCGGTAAAGCGCACGTCATCAAATCTCACCACAACGTGGGCGGCCTGCCGAAAGAGATGAAGATGGGGCTGGTTGAGCCGCTGCGTGAGCTGTTCAAAGACGAAGTGCGTAAGATCGGTCTGGAACTGGGCCTGCCGTACGATATGCTCTACCGTCACCCGTTCCCGGGCCCGGGCCTCGGCGTGCGCGTGCTGGGCGAAGTGAAGAAAGAGTACTGCGACCTGCTGCGTCGTGCCGACGCGATCTTCATCGAAGAGCTGCACAAAGCTGACCTGTACAACAAAGTGAGTCAGGCGTTTACCGTGTTCCTGCCGGTTCGTTCCGTCGGCGTAATGGGCGATGGCCGTAAATACGACTGGGTCGTTTCCCTGCGTGCGGTGGAAACCATCGACTTTATGACCGCGCACTGGGCGCACCTGCCGTATGATTTCCTCGGCCGCGTCTCTAACCGCATTATCAATGAAGTGAACGGTATCTCCCGCGTGGTGTATGACATCAGCGGTAAGCCGCCAGCAACGATTGAGTGGGAATGATTTCGCGTCTGGCAACAGCCTGCACGTAAAAGCAGTAAAGTACCTCTAAGCCCGCGTAACTGCGGGCTTTTTTGTTTTTATGTCTGGCACTTTCTGGCAGCTGTTAGCAAGGATATTTGTTCAAAGTCATTTCTGGAACAAACTTCTCAGCAAGGGCTGGAAAAAATGTAAAAAATGTCCTCAAAATAAACGAAGCGAGTAGCATCAGTTTTCGGATTGCTATCTTGAAGTGTCAAGGAGGGATTAAATGAAAGTAAGTCGTGTAGCGATTCGGAACTTCCGTCGATTGGAAAATGTGCAGATTGACATTGAAGAGAAGGAGTCCATTTTTGTTGGTCCCAACAACAGTGGCAAAACTTCTGCCACTGCGGTTTTTCGTTGCTTTCTGGGGGGACGAGATTTCAAGATCTACGACTTTTCTGTCGCCCGGATAGCAGATTTAGACACATTTGGATTGACCGGAGATGAGACGCTCCTCCCCAAAATTAGTCTTGACCTTTGGTTCACTATCGATCCCGAAAGCATCGGTTTTGGTAGAGTTTTCACATTATTGCCAAATCTTTCGGATTTCACGAGTGTAGGGATTAGGCTGTCGTATGAGGTCTCTGAAGTAAGGAAGTTATACGAGAATTACAACGCTGCCTATCCTCCCAAGGAAGATGGAACGCGCTCTAAGTCGCTTTCGCAATATCTATCTATCGACGGAAATCGTGGCCGACATTTTACGGTTTGTTACTACTCACTAGACGAGAAGATTCAGGAGGGAGCACCGTCTGAGATCTTGTCGAGTTATCTTGATCCTGACGAAGGCAAACGTCTTCTTAAGCAGCTCATTCGTGTTGAGTTCGTGGACGCGCAGCGCAACATTAACGATGACAACAGCAGTCGCAGTAATAGGCTCTCTTCGGCATTTGCTACCTTCTACCAAAAGAACCTTGAGCAGGTTGACCATGCCGCTGATGCTCACAGCGTAATCGATGCGAATAACAAACAGCTGACTGATCACTATGCAAAGCAATTTGCCCCACTGATCAATCTCATCAAGCGCCTTGGTGTGCCGTCAATTAATGATCGCGAATTGCAGATTATATCATCGCTTAGCCCCGAGACTGCTCTTCGGGGGAATACCGAACTGCTTTATATTGACCCTAGCCGGAAGCATGAACTACCTGAGCTCTATAACGGGCTTGGATTCAAAAATCTAATTTATATGGCCATTCAGGCGCGTCACTTCCATTCTCAATGGGTAATGACCACCGAGAACAGACCTCTGTGCCTGATGATTTTCATTGAAGAACCTGAAGTTCATCTCCATGCTCAGGTACAACAAACTTTTATATCTAACATTTGGCAAGTAATAAATCAATCCGCTGAGGTGGCTGGAGAACCGAATCTCGTACCGCAACTTGTTATAACCACGCATTCCTCGCATATCATGGAGGCTGTGGATTTTGAGAAAGTTCGCTATTTCCAGCGCTGCCATTGTGAGGGTGAAACAGAAGCTGCTGGCATTCGCAATGCGTCAATGGTTCGAAGCCTCCGCGCTTTCCAGCCGAATGTGGAGACAATTGATGGTAAGGTTATCCCACCATCAGAATCGCTAGCCTTCCTTAAACGCTATTTACGTCTAACACACTGTGACCTATTTTTCGCCGATGCTGGCATCCTTGTTGAAGGCGCTGTTGAGAAGTTGTTAATGCCGACCATGATTGAGCGTGCTGCAGAGCGATTACGGACTGTGTATCTCACAGTTTTGGAGGTAGGGGGAGCGTATGCTCACCGTTTCGAGGGTTTGCTTAGCTTCCTTCATATTCCCTATCTTGTTATCACAGACATTGATTCAGTTTCACCTACCGGTTATCCCAAAGCCTGTCGAGCGGATGTTGCTGGAGCAAAAACGTCCAACGCGTCCCTAAAGAAACTTTGTGGGCTGACAACAATTGACCAACTGATCGCATTGACTTGCGCGCAGAAGCAACACAACGATAAGGATCGTTGCATCGCTTTTCAGACAGATGTTTTGGTCGAGGAAAATGATGCCAGCGAGATGTTACGTCCGCGCACGTTGGAAGAAGCAATTGTATATGAGAATTTTGGGCTCCTTCGATCTGGTGCTTTATCTATTGGCATTACTGTCCGAGCGTCTCTCAGCGACGCTTACCAAGATGTTTACGATATGGTTCGGTCGGATAATTTCAAAAAAACTGATTTTGCTATGGACATCTTGGCTTGCGCTGAGCAATGGATTGTCCCTGGATATATTGCCGAAGGGTTGAAATGGCTCGAGTCGCGCCTATTACCCCCGCTACCAGTTGTGGTGGATACAGAAGCCTCTATCGCGGCGGGAGAATAGCATGAGGACATGGATAGAAAGCGAAGCGGATATTCAAGTCCGTGCATGCATCGATGGCCATCGTAGTTTTGCGATGATAGCCGGCGCAGGCGCGGGCAAGACTAGTTCACTGGTAGATGCTCTTGGCAGGGTCCGGGATAATGAAGGGAATATCCTTAGAAAGCATGGTCAACGCATTGCTTGTATTACCTTTACCAAGCGTGCGGTTGAGGTCATCAAGAAAAGATTGGGGTTTGATGAGTTGTACCTAGTTTCGACTCTTCATGGATTTCTGTGGGGCTTGATTAGCCATTTCCACGAAAATATTCGTCAAGCGTTATATGAAAGCCGTATTCCAAATCTTATAGGCAAGGCTAGGGAAGATGATAACGGCGGTAACAGCAAAAAGGCACTTAAAGCCCGCGCAAAAATAGAACGACTGACAGAACAGCTTTCCCTTCTCGAAGCAGTCAATCATTTTGACTATTCTGACACTAGCTTTAGTGATTACGAAAAAGGTCAGATTGGGCATGATGATGTCATAGAAATTGCAACCTACTTACTTAAAAATAATCAAACACTTAGACGGATCATTGGCCTACGTTTCCCTTACATCTTCGTCGACGAAGCACAGGACACATTTGAGGGAATCGTCTCAGGACTCAATCTCGTCTGTGCGGGTGATGAACTTCCTATGATTGGCTATTTTGGTGACCCCTGGCAGCAGATTTATGACCGAAGTGCCGGTGATTTTGCGCCACCAGACAAAGGTAAAGTCATCAAGAAAGCTGAAAACTTTCGCTGTTCTAAAAGCGTTATCCGACTTCTCAATGCTTATCGTGGAGATGTTGAGCAGTATGCTGCTGGCGAAAATGCTGAATGTGAAGGCAGTGTTGAATTTTTGCTAATTAAAGCAGAAGAGCCAACAGAACCACGCAGGCGCTATTCAGAAGAACAGATTGAGCGGGCGCTAGCTCGTATGGATGCTGCAGTCGAAAACTGGGGTTGGGAAGGTCGCGACGATGTCATGAAGCTCTTCTTGGCACGTCAAATGATCGCGCGACGACTTGGCTTCGCTGATCTCAATCGCCTCTTCACTGGAGACTATGCCTCATCAAGGGCTCAAGATGCTTTTGAGGAAGGGACGCATTTCCTTCTTAAACCATTTCTTTCGACGATTTGCCCTCTCATAACAGCTCAAAGCCAAGGTGACGATCGAAAAATTATTCATCTACTTCGTAGAGATAGTCCTGCTTTCGCGAGCAATGGATTAAATGCGGAAAAGTCACTGAAAGTGATGATTGAGACTTCGAGGTCTTTGGTTGAGCAGTTGCATGCTTTGTGGGATACCGAAACGATTGGAACGATCCTTCACTTTTGCGTCGAGATGCAGATAATCCAGCCCTCAGAAAGATTGAGTGAGCATCTTGATCGTCCTCCACGTACTGAGCCTTTCAATGAGGAGCTTCACAGTTTCGAAAAAGGAGACTGGCTCGCAGACTCATTTTTTAAAATGGCCACAGGGGGAGTCTCCCGCTATTTCGAATATCTTAACAACAATACCGCCTTTAGCACTCAACATGGAGTGAAGGGCGAGGAATATCCAAAGGTATTGGTCGTTTATGATGATGTCGAAGCAGCATGGAACCAATACAGCTTTAGTAAAACCCTTACTCCTCTCACTGCTGGGGAGCCCTCTGATCGGCAACGCTCTGTAACTCAGAAGCTCGTGTATGTCTCGTTTTCCCGTGCTGAGGAGGATCTACGTATAGTACTTTTCACAGCTAATCCAGAGGGAGCTCAAGCTGAACTAATTGAAAGTAAATTATTGGCGCCTGATCAAATACGAATTATGGCCTGAGGATTGTTATTGCCTTTTGATTTACTAAATGGGTGCTAAGGCAGCGACCAGTCTTTGCTCATAATTTGCAGTGTTAGGGGGACAGGAAATGGCCGTTCGAGCAAAGATACATTGTTGTTGTATACCTCCCGACAGGTAACTTACAGCCACAAACGGTTATCTTGAGTCTAGGTTATTCAAGCTTATTTGATCATTAAGTTCGGTAAAAAATGTAGGGAGCCTCTATGTCTGAGATAACCGAGCCAACCAGTCAGGTTTTGCTCTGCTCAAATTGCTTCGCTGATGAAGGGCTGCGGATCGACGCTGCAAAACATGGCCTTGAACAACAAGGCGAATGCCCAAATTGCCAAAGCCCGGATGGGAAAAAGCTGACCCGAGACCAGATTAAAGATTTGGCGTGGCGCTTTTTCGTAAGCGGAACCACCGTCCGTTGTGACTACGGCGCTGCGCCAGTGATTCAGTTCAATGAGCACCATTATGGCCAAGGTGACATCGCCCCGTCAACGTGGCTTAAGAATGACGTAAAGCTTATTGAGGAGGTCGCTAAAATTGGATTTTTCCATTACGGCCCTCGATTGTGGATGGTCGGTGAAGTCGAGCCGCTAAAGGGGCTTCAGGATCCGACGACACGTCCGCAGATCATCGAACGTATCCTGAGGGAATATCCCGAATCAACGCTCAGTAAGGGCAGCAAATTCTACCGTCTTCGCGTTAAACCTGAACGACCAGCTGAGTCCTCCGAGTATGACAGCCCACCTGTGGGGTTGGCAGGTAGAGGGCGTTTGGATTCTCCTGGCTTCTCTGTGATGTACGGATCGCAAGACCTCGATGTTTGTATTCATGAATGCAGGGCATCAACGGAGGATGAGCTTTATTTCGCAACCTTAAAGAATCAGCAGGATCTGCGGATATTGGACTTGACTCATTCTTTGGAAGAAACAGAGACCGAGTTTGAAAGTCTGGATATGGCAATACATATGCTCTTTCTTGCCCGGTCTCACTCATATGAAATCGCCCGAGACATTGCTCTTGCCGCTAAAGAGGCTGGTTTCGACGGAATAAGTTATCCGTCCTTTTTTAGCCTTATCCGCACTGGCTGCCATCCTTTCGAGACGGCCTATGGCCTGTCGCTTCGTCGTTTCCATCCGCAGAGGGAGCAATATGTGGAGGCAACTACCATTCGCAATATCGCCCTATTTGGTAGGCCGGTGGAAAGCGGCTTGGTCAGTGTCGAGTGCATCAATCGTCTTATTCTCACCCAAGTTGGCTATCGTGGGCATTTTGGGCCAGTTGAGTATTGAGTTTTTTGGATGAGGAGAAGAAAGGGCAGGTTTATCTGATGGGATGCCTGTCCGGCTATGGCCAGTTAATGTCAGCCGTGACAGGCAGTATCGGCCAGAATTAGAAGATCTTGTAGTGATCTTAGCAGGTTATTCTTGAGGTTTGAGGACATCTACAACTATGGGAGATTAGTTAAAGACTCTAGTCAGGGAAAGGCTTTTTCAGGCCGAGTCGTCTTATGCGACGGAGCTTCTATCTGAGGTTGTTCGTGATGGTAATGCGGATTAGTTGGTCATCCTGGAGAGGCAGCTATCGGCAACCATTGCCATTAGAGAGGCTAATCCGACTTCTTGAACGTTTTTATTGTGCATGGCATTTTTCATGGTAGCAAGATCACTCTATGTATAAACTTATTGTTTTGCAATGGCTTTCTTGGTCAGTTGGGAATGAGGTTTTTTATAACAACCTGATTTTTGATAAAATCATGCCATTAATGGTTAATTCATCATTAATGGCATTTTTTGGCAGGTTGAATGCAAGCGATGCGGAAAAAACTGATGTCATTTTCTGAAGAAAAATTTGTGTAGTTTTTTGATATAATGTTATTTATAGCTTCCGTGGTTATATTTTTAGCGCAGACTTTTCAGTTCACTCTTCTTTGCAATGAAATGTGAGGTTAAATACCTTTTCCCCGGTTTCCTGTATTTTGCATTCAGCTTCACATAAAGCCGATATAGGCTGATTATGCTGGAATACATGTAGAAAATGCTGAGCGACAGCGAAAGCTGTACGAGGGGTGACTTTGGTTCCTGGCATAGTTATGTTGACTTGATGTTGCCTATCGAAATTTTCTTCGGGTTCACGGAATCTGAATTTTATTTCAAACACGATTTTGGCTCCTACTTGCATTGCGTCTTCAAAGTGGCGTTTCTCTAGTTCTGCAACGAACATTGGCTCCGCCGCCTTCATAGTAATTTTTGTGATAATACCTATTGCGAGAAGCGCCAGAGATTCTGCAGAGTCTTGTTCATCGGGGTTCCAGGCGTCCTTCCGTTTGATGTTTCCGTGAAAATAGAAACCTCGCTTTTCGACTAAATGATTAATAATGTCATCTGCATTTGGTTTCGTCGAAATGAGCTTTGCCGTATCCGAATTCCGATCATTCTTTGCTGGAATCATATCTTTGATGGCAAGCTCAACAATATTACGAAATTCTTGGTTTGATTTTAGCGCACCTTGCAAGCTTGGTGTTTTAAATTGACCATTCCCATACAGTGACTCGATCAACAGGAATGAGTAGCGGAAGGAATTTATGAATTCCTGATTTTCAAGCATTTTGCGAGCGCTTTTTACAAAGGCAACTTCAAATCTCGGCCCATCATATTTCTCAGCAGCCATAAGCGCCCGCGTAAACATATCGAAACTGAGAGGCAATGCAGAATCATGTCTGCCCATTGATATACTCTTTATGGATAGTCGCGTTTCTTCTTCCGGGGTTTCTCCTTCATATTTGGCCTCAATTTCCTCTGTCATGAGTTCAATGTCATGAAAACATTCGAGAAATATGGCTGCGTTATCGAGTTGACGTTTCACGAATGCTATAAGTTCATCGTGCCCGGTTATCGTTGTCATAGCCTCATAAGTGGCTCGTTTCTGAAAGCTCGGTGCATATTCCAGAGGCTGCTTTTCGAAAGTAAGTTCAATAGCTTTGGCGTAACCACTCTCTTCAATGATGCGGAGCTTCCCGCCTTGCATTGGGATTTCCCAATGATCATCAATGATGATTTTGCGTTTGAATGGGACGAAGTAACGAATTCTCACTAGGGTTTAGTCCTCAAACTTTATCGCTAAAAGTGGAATAGTAACTGGAGCAGTTTGTTGCTGCATCACAGATACGTTTAAACCTCATCGATTCAACAGGATAGTATACCCCTACGGGGTTGATATAACAATTACTCACAATGAGTTTCTCTCGACTAGAATTTGACTCGACATATTCATGAATGTTTTCAGTTTGGTACGGCAGTATGATGGCCACAGACTCACAAGTGAGACGGATGAAAAGCAGATTAGCCCTATTTTGCAAGGGTTACTCATTCGATGTTATAGTTATTTGTATCACAGATGAGACGCAACTGAGTGAGGTTAGTATGCCGGAAGAAAAAAACATGAGTAAGCTTCGTCGGACAAAAGGCTCGGTTGTACGCCCTTCAACCGAAGCAGCTTTGGTCAAATTGGGCAAAGACATCGAATTCGCACGTAGAGTAAGAGGAATCCCTGCTGATACGTTTGCAAAATCCGCAGGAATTTCGCGCTCTACTTTGCATAGACTTGAGAGTGGTGGTGGTGCCGGTATTTCACTCAACACGCTTGCGATGGTGCTCACCATTCTTGGAAAACTTGACCTCTTGAGTAATTTGATCGACATGCGCAATGATGACATCGGACTGTCTATGCTACGTGAAAATGTTATGCAAGGTGCAAAGCCGCTCCGTAAAGATACTAAGACGAATGTTGTGATCCGGTCCAGGGCCAAGACGATGCAACGAGCGGTAGGTACAGCGACTGTTAACAAATCGACAAAATCTGGTGTTGAAGCAAAGGCACAGGGCAATCAGGGGACGTTAGTAGTCAGCCCGTCAGGACATACATCATCGCTGCTCTCTCGCTTAAAAGCTACGCGAGACTCTTCGGGCTCGTAATTAGAGAATTTATATGAAGCAAAGACTTTATGTCTGGATGGATGATCAAGATCTGGTCGGACAGTTGGATTTCAATGTAGACGGAATGCGACAGAGCTCCGTGTTCACCTATGCGCAGAATTGGATCGATAATCCTGAGGGCTATGACCTCTCTCCTTTCATGCCGCGCAGCCAGATAGTCGCGTCGGCCAGCCTACAAGGAAATTCATCTCCCCTTGTGATGCCGATCGCCGATAGCACCCCTGATTCCTGGGGGCGCGCTATTATGCGTGCAGCGAATGGCGGTCGTGTAATGAATGATTTCGAGTACCTAATTGGGGTCGATGATTTCTTACGTTCGGGGGCACTTCGCTTTTATGAGAGCGATACGCCAGATGCGCTTCCTCTAGCTCAACCTCGGATTGGAGAAAGAGCCTATTCCATACCACGGCTCATTGAACTTGAGACTATGATTCATGAGGCTCGCGCTTTAGAAGCAGATCCGGCTCATTATCGTGAAAACCGTGCAAAGTTGCTTGCCGGACAAATACTGCTTGATGCTGCAGGTTCGTTAGGTGGAGCGCGACCAAAAGTAAATGTTCGTGAAGATGACCAGACTATCTGGATAGCGAAGTTGCCTAAGATGGGCGATGAATACGATATGGCTCGTGCAGAAGTACTTACGCTTCGTCTCGCAGGGGAAATAGGAATGACGGTTTCTGAAGCCAAGCTACTTGTCGTAGCTGGCCAATTTCCTGTGGCCTTAATTAAGCGTTTTGATCGGTCTTATGAAGATCCTAAAAACCCTCGTCGTATTCATTTTATCACGGCTCAGACTTTTATGGGCTTAGCGGGGACTGAGCCATCAAACTATGTCTCTCTAGCAGAGCAGATGCTTATACATGGTGCAGGTGATGATTTGGTCGAACTTTGGACACGAATGGCTTATTCTGTGCTGATTCAGAATACAGACGACCATCTGCGTAATCACGGTTTCATACGAACGGCCAATCGCTGGGCTCTTTCTCCCGCCTATGATATTAATCCCGACCCGTCAATTGGTGGCACCCTAAAGACCGCGATAAGCGAGATCCATGGAAACGAACTCAAAATTTTGGAGGTGTTGGACGCGGCGCAGCTCTTCAACATCAACACAGATGAAGCTCGCGAGGCTCTCAGGGTAATGGCGGAAATTATTATAGATAAATGGCGCCCTCTTGCCTACGAGTTGGGAATGACGTCGAAAGACATCAAGGCGCTTGCACCAGCCTTTGAAAGCCCGCAGGTGAAGGAAGCATTGAGTCTATAATGACCGAATTTCTGCAGCTATATTCAGTTTCGGCACTATCCGGCTATCGTTAGATTGCAGTTTCTACATCAAGGATCTACAGCCGCTTTTTATGACTCACGACAGATCATATATCATGTGTAGTAGAGGTGTGTTTGCCTGCATTGAGCTTAATGGCCGCAAAATTTTGCGTCGAATGAGACAGACTGCAACGACTAACTACTTGTAACGTCTCTGCTGACACCAATAATCAGAAACAACTATCAAAATATGGTATAAGTTATGGTATGATGATATTAAATCCCTATATTTATCTGATTTAAAATAACTTTTTTGTGTTGAATATAATTGAGTGGGAATGATCCCCGGCGTTAGCTGAATGAAACAAAACCCTCTGTTTTTACAGAGGGTTTTTTTCTTTAGACATCCCTTCAATCCCGTCGTCCCAGAAGGTTATCTGGCAGGGTGAGGTTTCCCTGTGAATTCCCCGTTTGCGGTTCCGGCAGATGTTCAGCTGGCCCATTTTTTGCCGCCGCCGTGCGGAGCGCGGAAAGTTTACCCGGCTGTACCGTGCCCGCCCCGCGCACCATCGCCAGCGCCAGTCCGGCAACGATCAACGTTAACCCGGTGGACACCCACATTCCGCCGATAATGCCCAGCCGGTGGTTCAGCCATGCGTAGGCAAAGGGTGAGGCAGCCGCCATCAGTTGCCCGGGGATTAGCAGGATACCGGTGCGGCAGGCATAGCTTTCTGCGCTAAACAGCGCCAGCGGTAGCGTTGCTTTGACAATCGTCACCAGCCCGTTAATCGCGCCATAGCCCAGCACAAACCCGGCTGCGCATCCGGCATAAGCCGTGCTGCTCAATCCAAGGAGAAAACAGAGCGGCATGGCGAGCGCGGTAAAACGCGTCAGCGTGAGTGGGGTGACCCGGGGACCGGCCAGCACTTCCCCCAGCCGGGCGCCGGTCTGGCCGAATCCCCACAGCATACCGACGGCAACCGGCAGACCAAAGTGGCTGATAAACTCCGGCAGATGGGTGGAGGTGCCGTTAGAGATGAAGGTGATCAGCGCAATGAAGATCGCGTAACGCGCCCCGTTACGCCGGTCGCCCTCTGCTGTCGCTTGCGAGGCTGGTGATTTCGCCGGTGAACTGAGCCGCTGGCGAGGCAGTTGATAACTCAGCCATGCGCTCAGCAGGCCAAGCAGCGCATAGATCCGCAGGGCATTCTGCCAGGGCATGATAGTTAATAACACCTCGCCCAGCGGCCAGAAGAGGGCAGAGGCCAAACCGCCAGCGAGAGTGATATGAGAGATAGTTTTCCGCGCCTGCTGACCGTACAGATTCACCACTGCGGCGAACAGCGCATCATACAGCGAGAGCCGCATGCCGATGCCGGTCAGCAGCCAGGCGCCGTACCAGCCGGCCAGCGAAGGGCGCCAGGCCATCATGGCGCAGCTGGCGGCTATCAGTAAGGTTCCGCTGGTGACCACCAGCCTTCCGCCAAAGCGAGCCAGCAGCCTGGCAACGAACGGAGAAACAGCGGCCATCATCAGCATGGCGAGCGTCAGGCCGAGATAGATCTGCGGCAAGGACCATCCTTTGTCGGCGGCGATAGCCCCGGCAAAGGTGCCGGGCATATAAAAAGAGATCCCCCAGTTGATCAGTTGCTGACCACCCGCGGTGAAGGCGAGCCGTCGGGGAATAGCGCGTGTTTCCATGGTTTTCATTCCGTTAAGGCAGTTGTCCTGAGCATACCCGGCAGGCTATTGTTCTGGCAGAGCGGCCACCTTATGTGCGGTATAAGAGAAACTTTGTATGACAACACTGAACCTGGGAAACCTGGCGACCTTCCGGCTGGTCGTACAGCGCGGCAGCTTTTCTGCCGCCGCCGACGCGCTGGGGATCTCCCAACCTGCCGTTAGCCTGCAGGTGCGTCAGCTGGAGCAGTTTTTACAGACCCGTTTGCTGGAGCGTACCGGCCGCGGGATCAAGGCGACGGCGGCGGGAATGGCACTGCTGGCCCACAGCGAGCAGATCGATCGGGCGGTGAATAGCGCAATGCAGTCGGTCAGCGCATTCAGTCAGGAAGTTAATGGGGCGGTAACGCTGGGGACCGGCGCGACGGCCTGCATTCATCTTCTCCCGCCGCTGCTGCAGCATCTTCGTCAGCAGCATCCGCTGTTGACGGTGGGGGTGACCACCGGCAACACGCTGGATATCGTCCGGGCGGTGGAGGAAAATCGCCTCGATCTCGGGCTGGTTACCTTGCCCGTACAGGGACGCAGTCTGGCGGTGACCTCAGTGGTTGACGAGGAGTTCGTGGTTATCCATGCCAGTCACGAGACGGGGACGCTGGCGGATTATACTCCTGCAGAACTGCTGGCGCTGCCGCTCATTGCCTTCGAAGCAGGCAGCGGCACCCGGGATCTGATTGACCGCTGGTTCCGCTCGGCGGGAGTGGCGGTCACGCCGGTGATGCAGTTGGGCAGCATCGAGGCGATTAAACGGATGGTGCGGGCAGGGCTGGGCTACAGCATCGTGCCCCGCATGGCGGTGGAGCAGGAGAAGGATCGCGACGGATTAAGCGTGCACTCGCTGGCGCCGCGGCTATATCGACAGCTGGCGGTAGTCATGCGTCAGGACAAAATTGTGACAAAAGGTATCGCGGAAATGCTGCGCCTGCTGCATGCCGTGCGCTGATAAATCGCCGACGGCAAAATTACCGCATCAAAGACAATACATCAGCAGCGAGCGACTCTGTCTGCGGAGTGTGGCGCTTCCAGTATTAGAATCAAAGGATTACTCGCGAGCGGAGGGCTCGACGGTGAGTGAAGACTCCTGCGACGCTTTTTTATCCTGGTGATGGTACCAGGCGCCGATGGAGGAGTAGACAAAGCGTCCAAAGAAGAAGAGAAAGCTGATAAGCAGTACGATACGGGTCATGCGACGGTTAAATCGATGTCGTTTACGCATACTGGGTGCCTGACTCACAAAAGGTTCCTTGAAGTATACCCGAAGATGGGCGATGGGGGTATTAAGGCACAGGAACGAGGTGGGGTCAATTGATGCAGATGTAAAAGTGCCGCAGTGAAAACATTAATTAATGTTATATAAGATAATCATCGTATTTACATGCTCACTTTATTAGCAATAAAAAGGTAAAAAAATAAGTTTTATTAATGTTAGCGTCAGTATTTGTTGATTTATATCAACAGTCCCATTCTCTTGACCACTAAAATCAGCGAACATTACCGTATCGTTATTACTTATGCGGTCAGCATGGGGTGGTTGGATGCCTGCCTGAATATGCCTCGCAGGAGCAGAGGCTCTCTGTAGAGCACCTATGAATTTATTAAAATATTATCAACAATATCGCGACAAGTGGTGGGCTTTACCGCTTGTTCTGCCCTCGCTGTTATTACCCTTCGCCAGATGGGCGAATACCTACACCATGCTCAATGGCCACATGGTATTCCTTTATTATCTTCCTCTGGCATTAGTACTCAGCCTGATGATGTTTTTCGGTTGGGCGGCGATCCCGGGTATTATTATTGGCCTGCTGCTCACGCTGGCCCGAGGAATGACGCCCGAGCAGGCTATCGGCGTGTTGTTTCATTTTCTCATCCCCTGCGTGCTGTGCTGGGGCGGATATCGCATCTTTGTACCCCGTCGCCAGCAGGTCTCGCACGGTAACGTCAAACTGATGCCGCACCGTCTGTTCTGGCAGATGCTGCTTCCCTCGGTCATTTTTCTTATTCTGTCACAGATCGCTGAGTATCTGGGACTGCATCCACGTACGACGGAGATGACGGGGATTACGCCGTTTAGTTTACGGTCGTTAATCACCTTTCAGGCGTTGATGGTGGGGTGTCTGACGGGCGTGCCGCTGTGTTATTTTCTGCTGCGGATAATTCGGAACCCTTTTCATGTTCGCGGATTTATTTCTCAGGTTCGCTTACAAATTGATCCAAAAATAAAAACAATTGAAATCATTTGCTGGGCGGCGATATTAATCCTGCTGCTGGGGCTATTATTGATGCCGCTTAATGATACCAGCACCATATTTAGTACGAATTATACGTTATCATTACTTATGCCGGTCATGCTCTGGGGAGCCATGCGTTTTGGTTATCGTTTTATCTCGCTGATCTGGACGCCGGTACTGATTGCCGTGATCCATTTTCATTACCGTTACTTACCGGTTTATCCAAGCTATAACACCCAACTGGCGATCACCTCGTCAAGCTATCTGGTCTTCTCGTTTATTGTCGCCTACACGGCGATGCTGGCGACACAGCAGCGGCTGATCTACGCTCGCGTCCGGCAGATGGCTTTCCTCGACCCGGTCGTACATATGCCTAATCTGCGGGCGCTGAGTCGGGCGCTCAACGGCACGAGCTGGTCGACGCTCTGTTTTTTGCGCATTCCTGAGCTGGAACTGCTGGGCCGCCACTACGGCGTATTGTTACGCATTCAGTATAAGCAAATGCTGGCGAACCACCTGAGCGCGTTACTGCAGCCTAACGAAGCGGTGTATCACCTTGCCGGCCATGACTTGGTTTTCCGCCTCAACAGTGAAGGGCATCAGGCGCGTATTCATTTGATCGACCGCTCCCTGCGGCAGTTCCGTTTCTACTGGGACGGGGTTCCCCTCCAGCCGCGGATCGGCATGAGCTATTGCAACGTGCGCTCACCGGTCAAACATCTGTATTTGCTGCTTGGCGAACTAAACACGATTGCCGACATGTCGCTGGCCAGCGGCCATCCGGAGAATATGCAGCGCCGCGGCGCCGGCCATGTTCAACAGGATCTGAAAGATAAAGTGGTGATGATGAATCGCATCCTCAAGGCGCTGGAGCAAGACCACTTCGTCCTGATGGCGCAGCCTATCCAGGGCATCCGCGGCGATAACTACCATGAAGTGTTGCTGAGGATGGAAGGGGAGTCGGGCGAACTGACGGGGCCAAACGCGTTCCTGCCGGTGGCGCACGAGTTTGGCCTCTCCTCTCGTGTGGATCAGTGGGTCATTGAGCACACGCTAGCCTTTATGGATACCCACCGGCGGGCACTGCCCGGTCTGCGGCTGGCGATCAATCTCTCTCCGGTCACGTTGAGCCGCAGCCAGTTTCCTCAGGAAGTTGAAGCGCTGCTGCAGACGTACAACATTGAGCCATGGCAGATTATTTTCGAATTGACCGAGAACTATGCACTCAGTAACCCTGAGCTGGTCTGTCAGACTTTAGAGCATCTGCGGGCGCTGGGCTGCCGGGTGGCGATCGATGATTTTGGTACCGGCTACGCCAGCTACGCCCGGTTAAAAACGATGAACGTCGACATTCTTAAAATCGACGGCAGCTTTATTCGCAATCTGCTTGCCAGCAGTCTCGATTACCAGGTGGTGGATTCTATTTGTCGTCTGGCGCGTATGAAGAACATGCAGGTGGTGGCTGAATATGTCGAGTCGCCGGAGATACGCCAGGCGGTCATCGCGCTGGGGATCGATTATTTGCAGGGCTACGATATCGGCGTACCGGTACCACTGGCGCAGCTGGCGGAAGGGATGACTGCCTGAAGCAGAAAAAAGCCGGGCGCGATGGCCCGGCCTGGGGAATATTCAGGAGCGCGGCTCAGGCGTCTGGCTCTTCTTCTGCAATCTTCAGCAGCCATTCCGGCACACCTTCCCAGTACTGCTGCTCTTTTTCCAGATCCAACAGCACCAGCGCATTCTGGCTAAACCAGTTGTGCGGGAAGGTCAGCGTCCAGTGGTGAGCTTCCGTCTGCAGCCGCAGGGTCGGCGGCGTGGTGGTGGCCTGACGCTGGTTATTCAGCAGCACGCCCAGGCGCAGCAGCTGGATCAGCGGCAGAAACTGCTTTTTCCTGAACAGCGTAAAGCGCGGCAGGTCGTCGAGTTTTATCGCTTTGCGATGATAGCGCACCAGGGTGGCCATCAGCATCTGCTGCTCCTGGTTGAAGCCCGGCAGGTCGCTGTTCTGCAGAATGTAGGCCGAGTGGCGATGCATACCGCTATGGTTGATATTCAGCCCTACCTCATGGAGCATCACCGCCCACTTCAACAGCGCCGCAAGGTGCGGATTTGCCAGCTTGGGGTTCTGTTCCTGCCACTGTTCCAGCATATGGGTGGTGGTTTCCAGCACCCGGCGTGCCTGTTCGCGATCGATATTGTACTGATTCGCCAGACTCTGCGCTGTGCGGCTACGAATATCCTGGTGGCGGAAGCGGCCTTCCATTTCGTACAGCACGCCTTCACGCAGGGCGCCATCGGACAGACGAAGTTCTTTAATGGCTAGCGCGTCAAACACGCCGCACAGAATCGCCAGCCCCGGCGCAAAGACCGCTTTACGATCTTCAGAGAGGCCTGGCAGACTGAGCGCGTCGAAGTTTTTATGCTTCAGCAGCTCACTGACCAGCATTTCGAGGCGTTCCGGCGTAATAAACCCGTCCTTCTCACCCATGGCCACCAACACTTCCTGCGCAGCTTTAATGGTGCCGGAGGCGCCCAGCGCCACGGTCCAGCCCTGAATACGGAACTGCCAGGCCAGGGTTTCCAGTTTTTGTACCGCCGCAAGACGAGCACGCTGGAAATTTTCTTTATTGATTGTCCCGCCAGGGAAGTAGGCTTGCGAGAAGCTCACGCAGCCCATGCGACGGCTTTCCACCAGGCGGGGCTCAAAATCTTCACCGATGACCAGCTCGGTCGAACCGCCGCCGATATCAATCACCAGCTTACGACCGCGCTCCGGCTGCGTATGCTCAACGCCCATAAAAATCAGGCGCGCTTCTTCATTGCCGGAGATGATCTCGATCGGGTAGGGGATCACTTTTTCCGCGCGTTTAAGAAACTCTGCCGCGTTGGTCGCCTGACGCAGCGTATGCGTCCCGACGATGCAGACGCTGGAAGGGGAGAACCCTTGCAGACGTTCAGCAAACAGCGACAGGCAGTTCAGCCCGCGGGTCATCGCTTCTTCGCTCAACACCGAGTTTTCATCAAGGCCATCGGCCAGATGCATGGCGCCATCGACGACACGGGCGATCACCATATGAAAACTGTTCGAACCAAGGTCGACCGCAGCGAATTCCTGCGGCCGAGGGGTTATTTCGTTTATTGGCATAGGTTAGTCGGGTTGTTCGAGTGATTTGAGATAATCGTAAATCGCCATCTGTGCACGCACTTTACGGCGATTGCCGCGCGGCACATAGCGATTACTCAGTTCTTTATCAAGATAGCGCGCTTTTACCGTATCGTTGAACAAGATATCAAAAATATCCAGCACTCGCTGTTTCAGACGCGGGTCGAGCAGCGGGGCGGCAACTTCAATACGGTAATCGATGTTACGCGTCATCCAGTCGGCAGAGGAGAGCCAGACCTGTTTATCGCCACCGTTTTCAAAACAGTAGACCCGGTCGTGCTCGAGGAAACGGTCAACGATGCTAATGACGCGGATATTATCGCTGATGCCTTCCAGTCCAGGGATCAGCGAGCACATGCCGCGGATCAACAGATTGACCGGCACGCCGGAGCTGGAGGCGGCGTACAGTCTGTCCACCAGCCCTTTATCCACCAGGTTGTTCAGCTTCAGCGTAATCCCGGAGGGTTGCCCGTTCTGCGCATTGGCGATCTCGCGATCGATCATCTCATACAGCAGACGGCGCGAGTTCTGCGGCGACACCAGCAGGTAATCGAAGCTGACCGGGCGGTAGGGGTTTTCAATAAAGTTAAACACGCGGCGGACTTCATTGGTAATGCGCGCATCGGCGGTTAACAGCGAATAGTCGGTGTAGATCCGCGCTGTCTTCTCGTTAAAGTTACCGGTACCGATATGGGCGTAGCGCACCACCTCATCGCCTTCTTTACGCGAGATAAGGAACAGCTTGGCGTGGATCTTCAGACCCGGCGCGGAGAAGATCACGTGGACCCCCGCTTCCGTCAGGCGTTTCGCCCAGTGAATGTTAGCCTCTTCATCGAAGCGTGCCTGCAGCTCCACCACCACGGTGACTTTTTTACCGTTATGGGCGGCGTGGATCATCGCGTCAATGATGCGCGAATCTTTGGCTACACGGTAGATGTTGATTTTGATCGCCAGTACGCTGGGGTCGAACGAGGCCTGACGCAGCAGCTCCAGCACATGCTCAAAAGTGTGATAGGGATAGTAGAGCAGGACGTCGCGTTCGCGGATGGCGTCGAAGCCGTTGCGGAATTTATCAAACCACAGATGACGCAGGCGCGGCATAGGCTTATTGACCAGATTAGCCTTACCCACATTCGGGAAGCCGATAAAGTCTTTAAAGTTGTGGTAGCGGCCGCCCGGCAGCATCGAGTCGTAGTTTGAGATGGAGAGCTTATCGCGCAGCATTTCGACCATCGCGTCCGGCATATCGCGCTGGTAGACGAAGCGAACCGGCTCGGCGGTTAAGCGCTGCTTGAGGCTGGAAGACATCAGCTCCATCAGGCTCGACTCCATCTCATGCACCAGATCGTACTCGGCGTCACGGGTCATTTTCATCGAGTAGGCGTTCAGCGCATCGTAATCAAAGAAGCCTTTAAATATATCATCCAGGCAGTAGCGTAGGATGTTATCCAAGAGGATCATTGGTTTACGGCGGCGAGGCGCTTCCGGCGGCAGGTTTACGAAGCGCGGCACTTTGTCTGACGGAATTTCCAGCAGGGCATAGTTGATGTTTTCCCCGCGGATAATCTCCACCGCCAGATAGGTGTAATCATCTTTCAGGAACTGCACGAGGTCCGTTTCACGGTTAATCAGGATCGGCGAGATATGCTGACGCAAATACTGTTTGAAGTAGTTGCGCAGCCAGGCCTGCTGATTGACGGACAGCTGGCGCTCGTTGATGAGGAAGATCTGATTGCGCGCCATCTCCAGCAGCAGTTCGTTATACAGACTATCGAATTCCTGATCGGCCTTCAGAACGCGGGCCTGGATTTTGCCTAACAGGTGGCGAGAATGGGCGGTACTGCCTTGTTCTTCACTGATAATAATCCGGCGCTTAAGCTCAGCGAAGCGCACTTTGTAAAACTCATCAAGGTTGTTGGAGTAGATCCCTAAGAAGCGCATGCGCTCAATCAGCGGGTTACTTTTGTCCGCCGCTTCCTGCAGCACGCGTTCGTTAAAAGACAACCAGCTGAGTTCTTTTTCGATGTATAGCTTTTCCTGGCCCATTACCGCTCACACTCCGTTTTACTCACAGGACGTAGACTATTATGACGAATTTTTCTGCATAGCGATTTACTGTGTCACAACAATATGACAGTAAGAAGAAATATTTCTGTGAGATGATTGATTAATAAACAATTTTAATTAAAAAAAAGCCCCGCGACAGGAAAAGGCGGGGCTGTTGTTCATTCTTCAGCGGCATAGCCCTGGGGCGGAAGTTGTCGTTCATCCAGCCAGGCGTGGTTGCCTGCCATGCGCAGACGCCCATCGACGAACCAGCTGATGACCAGCGGATAAATGGCATGTTCCTGGGCCTGAACCCGCGCCGTCACCTCATCTTCGCTGTCGCCAGCGAAGACCGGCACCTTGGCTTGCAGGATAACCGGACCGCCGTCCAGCTCATCAGTGACGAAGTGCACCGAGGTCCCATGTTCCTCATCACCGTTTTCCAGCACCTGACGATGAGTATGCAGGCCAGGATACTTCGGCAGTAACGAAGGATGGATGTTCAGCAGACGTCCCTGATAATGGCTGACGAACGCCGGGCTCAGGATACGCATATAGCCCGCCAGCACTACCAAATCCGGGGCGTAGGCGTCGATTTCATGCATCAGCTGACGATCGAATGCTTCCCGGTCAGCAAACTGACTTTGCGCCAGCGCGTGGGCCGGGATGCCGGCCGCGCGCGCGCGTTCAAGGCCAAACGCATCAGCCTTGTTACTGAATACCGCCCGCAGGGTGCCGTTTATCTGTTTCCGGCCGCAGGCGTCGATGATCGCCTGCAAATTGCTGCCGCTACCGGAAATCAGCACCACGATGTTTTTCATGCAATGACCACACGCTGTTCGGAATCGGAAGCTTTGATATACCCGATTTTCCACGCGTTTTCACCTTTCTCGTTCAGCAGGGCAATGGCCTTGTCTGCTTCTGCAGCCGGCAGGGCGATAACCATCCCCACGCCGCAGTTAAAGGTACGGTACATTTCATGCTGGCTGACGTTACCGGCGGTTTGCAGCCAGTTGAAGACGGACGGCCACTGCCAGGAGGACTCATCAATGATCGCCTGGGTGTTATCCGGCAGCACGCGCGGAATATTTTCCCAGAAACCGCCGCCGGTCAGGTGGGCGATAGCGTGGACGTCAACGCTGGCGATCAGATCGAGCACCGATTTCACATAGATGCGGGTTGGCGCCAGCAGATGGTCGGCCAGCGCTTTGCCGTCAAGGTCGGTGGTCTGCGGGTCAACGCCGCTAACCTCAATGATCTTACGCACCAGTGAATAGCCGTTAGAGTGCGGGCCGCTGGACGCCAGCGCCACCAGCACGTCGCCGTCGGCCACTTTGCTGCCGTCGATGATTTCTGATTTTTCCACCACCCCGACGCAGAAACCCGCTACGTCGTAATCTTCACCGTGATACATCCCCGGCATTTCTGCGGTTTCACCGCCCACCAGCGCGCAACCGGACTGCAGGCAGCCTTCGGCGATGCCGTTAATGACGCTGGCCGCGGTATCGACGTCCAGTTTACCGGTCGCGTAATAATCCAGGAAAAACAGCGGCTCAGCACCCTGAACCACCAGGTCGTTCACGCACATGGCGACCAGGTCGATGCCGATGGTGTCGTGACGCTTCAGATCCATTGCCAGACGCAGCTTGGTACCGACACCGTCGGTGCCGGAGACCAGTACCGGCTCGCGGTATTTCTGCGGCAGTGCGCACAGCGCGCCGAATCCGCCCAGTCCCCCCATCACTTCCGGGCGACGGGTTTTCTTCACCACGCCCTTAATACGGTCGACGAGAGCGTTGCCTGCATCAATATCCACGCCGGCATCTTTATAGCTGAGAGAGGTTTTGTCGGTCACTGCGAAGTCTCCACGCGTTTGCGGTAAGCAAGAAAAATCGGCGCAATTCTAACAGGGAAAGCAAACGTTTGCGAGCCTGCTTTACAGTCGGCGTGAAACAGCGGATAGATGGTCAAATTTGATACTGCTCACGAAAATGAAACCGGGTACAGTCTTGTGCTTGCCTCAGCCTTAAGGAATCCTCATCATAAGACTGAAACCGGTTTCTGTGTTGGTTTGCCACGCATTTTGCCAGTGATTGACGCTGGTCAGGAGAGGGATGAATGAAAATTGCGGCATTTGATATCGGTGGCACCGCATTAAAGATGGGCGTGATGACCCGCGATGGCAGGCTACTGGAAAGCGCGAAGCAGTCGATCAATGACAGCGATGGCGATCATATCTTACAGGCAATGCTGTCATGGCTGGCGGCCCATCCGTCGTGTGAAGGGGTCGCCATCAGCGCGCCAGGCTATGTTGATCCGCACAGCGGCTTTATCACCATGGGCGGCGCTATTCGTCGATTTGATAACTTCGCCATGAAAGCATGGCTTGAAGCCCGGACCGGACTGCCGGTCTCAGTTGAAAATGATGCCAACTGTGTGCTGCTGGCAGAGCGCTGGCAGGGCAAAGCGGCGGAAATGGCCAATTTTCTGGTACTCACCATTGGCACCGGCATTGGTGGGGCGATTTATTGCCATCATCAGTTGGTTCACGGGGCGCGTTTTCGCGCCGGTGAGTTCGGCTACATGCTCACTGACCGTCCCGGCGGGCGCGATCCTCGTCGCTATTCGATGAATGAGAACTGCACCCTGCGAGTGCTACGCCATCGCTATGCGGAACATATCGCTGCGCCGCTGGAGAGCGTGACAGGCGAAATGATTTTTGACCGCTATGACGCTGGCGACCCGGTTTGTCAGCGTCTGGTCGCTGAGTTCTTCAATGGCCTGGGTCATGGCCTTTATAACCTCGTCAATATCTTCGATCCGCAGGCCATCTTTATCGGCGGCGGCATTGTGGAACGTCCAGGATTTCTGGCTCTGCTGCGCCAGCATCTGGCCTGGTTTGGCATTGCCGACTATCTCGATACCGTCAGTCACGGCAACGATGCCGGCCTGATTGGCGCGGTTTACCATTTCAATCAGCACTATCGTTCGCCTGGCGACGATCGACATTAGGGAGAGACTATGTCCGGATTTAAAGCAGGTTTTCTGTGGGGCGGCGCGGTCGCCGCGCATCAGTTAGAGGGCGGCTGGCAGGAGGGCGGCAAGGGGATCAGCGTGGCGGACGTGATGACCGCCGGTGCCCACGGCGTGCCGCGTGAAATTACCGACGGCGTGGTGGCGGGGAAAAATTACCCGAACCATGAGGCGATCGATTTTTATCATCGCTATCCGGAGGACCTGGCGCTGTTTGCCGAGATGGGCTTCAAATGTTTTCGCACCTCGATTGCCTGGACGCGTATTTTCCCGCAGGGCGATGAGCTGGAGCCCAACGAGGCTGGCCTGCAGTTTTACGATGATCTGTTCGACGAATGCCTGAAGCACGGCATTGAGCCCGTGATTACGCTGTCGCATTTTGAAATGCCTTATCACCTGGTCACCGAGTATGGCGGCTGGCGCAACCGGAAGCTGATCGACTTTTTCGTGCGCTTTGCCAGGGTCGTCTTCACCCGCTATCAACATAAAGTGAAGTACTGGATGACCTTTAACGAGATCAACAACCAGGCCAACTTCCATGAGGACTTTGCCCCCTTCACCAACTCCGGTTTGAAATATTTGCCGGATGAAGACCGGGAACCGGTGATGTACCAGGCCGCGCACTATGAGCTGGTGGCCAGCGCCCTGGCGGTGAAAGCGGCGCGCGAGATCAACCCTGCACTGCAGATTGGCTGCATGATCGCTATGTGCCCCATCTATCCGCTGACCTGCGCCCCGGACGATATGATGATGGCGATGAACGCCATGCACCGCCGTTACTGGTTTACCGACGTCCACGTGCGCGGCCGCTATCCGCAGCATCTGCTCAACTATTTTGCCCGCCGCGGCTTTACCCTGGATATCACCGAAGCCGATCGTCAGGCGTTAACTGAGGGCTGTGTCGACTACATTGGCTTTAGCTACTATATGTCGTTCGCCACCAAAGCCACCGAAGATAATCCCTTGCTCGACTATGATGAAACTACCAGCCTGGTCTCCAACCCGTACGTCAAAAAGTCGGACTGGGGCTGGCAGATTGACCCGGTTGGCCTGCGCTATTCGCTGAACTGGTTCTGGGATCACTACCAGTTGCCGCTGTTTATTGTCGAAAATGGTTTTGGCGCGATCGATGTCCGTGAAGCAGACGGCAGCGTCAATGACCAGTATCGTATCGATTATCTCTCCGCCCATATCGCGGAGATGAAAAAGGCGGTGGTCGAGGATGGCGTTGATCTGATGGGCTACACCCCGTGGGGCTGTATCGATCTGGTTTCCGCCGGCACAGGGGAAATGAAAAAACGCTACGGCTTCATTTATGTCGATAAAGATAATGAAGGCAATGGCTCGCTGGCTCGCAGCCGGAAAAAGTCCTTTGCCTGGTATCAACAGGTGATTGCCAGCAACGGGGAGAACCTGTCGTAGTCGGGTGGCGCTAACGCTTAACCGACCTACAATACACGTAGGCCCGCGTAAGCGTATGGACTGCACCCCGCACCCAAGCCGGAGCCTTGCCTCCGGTTTTTTTGTCTCTAAATCACTTTGCTTGATATACGTCAAGCAAGATGGGTATGGCACAATCCGCAAAAAGCGGTATAATCCCGCGATTTTTTTTGTGGCCGCCCCTCAGAGGAGAAAGAGAATGAAGATTGTGGAAGTCAAACACCCACTCGTCAAACACAAGCTGGGCCTGATGCGCGAGCACGACATCAGCACCAAACGCTTCCGTGAACTCGCCTCAGAAGTGGGCAGCTTACTGACTTATGAAGCCACCGCCGATCTGGCGACCGAGAAAGTGACCATCGAAGGCTGGAATGGCCCGGTGGAAGTTGAGCAGATCAAGGGCAAGAAAATTACCGTTGTGCCTATCCTCCGCGCAGGCCTTGGCATGATGGAAGGGGTACTGGAGCACGTCCCCAGCGCGCGTATCAGCGTGGTGGGTATCTATCGTAATGAAGAGACTCTCGAGCCGGTACCTTACTTCCAGAAGCTGGTGTCCAACATTGATGAGCGTATGGCGCTGGTGGTTGATCCGATGCTGGCCACCGGTGGGTCGATGATCGCCACTATCGATCTGCTGAAAAACGCCGGCTGCACCAGCATCAAGGTGCTGGTACTGGTGGCGGCGCCGGAAGGGATTGCCGCGCTGGAGAAAGCGCACCCGGACGTTGAGCTGTACACCGCCTCTGTCGATAAGGGACTGAATGAACACGGGTATATCATTCCCGGTCTCGGCGATGCCGGCGACAAGATCTTTGGTACGAAATAATCGAATAACGATAAATAAGCCGACTTTGAAAGTCGGCTTTTTTTTGAATAAAACACACATAACTAACCATCTCAGAGGAAAACACTATGACGCGCCGTGCTATCGGGGTGAGTGAAAGACCGCCGCTTTTACAGACTATCCCGCTTAGTTTGCAGCACCTGTTTGCTATGTTTGGCGCAACGGTGCTGGTGCCAATCCTGTTCCACATCAACCCGGCCACCGTCCTGCTGTTTAACGGTATTGGTACGCTGTTGTACCTCTTTATCTGTAAAGGCAAAATCCCGGCGTATCTGGGATCGAGTTTCGCCTTTATTTCTCCAGTACTGCTGCTGTTGCCGCTGGGCTACGAAGTGGCGCTGGGTGGTTTTATTATGTGCGGCGTGCTGTTCTGCCTCGTCTCCTTTATTGTCAAAAAAGCCGGTACCGGCTGGCTGGATGTGATGTTCCCGCCGGCGGCGATGGGCGCCATCGTGGCGGTTATCGGCCTCGAACTGGCGGGTGTGGCGGCTAATATGGCCGGGCTGCTGCCAGCCGACGGTCAAGCCCCCGACAGCAAAACCATTATTATTTCGATGGTAACGCTGGCGGTGACGGTATTTGGTTCTGTGCTGTTCCGCGGCTTCCTGGCGATTATTCCAATCCTGATTGGTGTGCTGGTGGGCTATGCGTTGTCGTTTGTGATGGGCGTGGTCGATACCACCCCGATCGCCGAGGCGCACTGGTTCGCGCTGCCGACCTTCTACACGCCGCGCTTTGAGTGGTTTGCTATCTTCACCATTCTGCCCGCCGCGCTGGTGGTGATTGCTGAGCACGTCGGGCACCTGGTGGTGACCGCCAATATCGTTAAGCGCGATCTGATCCGCGACCCGGGTCTGCATCGTTCGATGTTTGCCAACGGCCTGTCGACGATCATCTCCGGCTTCTTCGGTTCGACGCCCAACACCACCTACGGTGAAAATATCGGCGTGATGGCGATTACCCGGGTTTACAGTACCTGGGTTATTGGCGGCGCGGCGATCATTGCGATTCTGCTCTCCTGCGTCGGCAAACTGGCGGCGGCTATCCAAATCATTCCGGTACCGGTGATGGGGGGCGTTTCGCTACTGCTGTACGGGGTGATCGGCGCCTCGGGGATCCGCGTACTGATTGAATCGAAGGTGGATTACAGTAAAGCGCAGAATCTGATCCTCACCTCCGTGATCCTGATCATCGGCGTCAGCGGCGCTAAAGTACACATTGGCGCCGCCGAGCTGAAAGGGATGGCGCTGGCGACCATCGTGGGCATCGCGCTGAGCCTGATTTTCAAGCTTATCAGCGTCCTGCGTCCGGAAGAGGTGGTCCTCGACGCGGTGGATAGCGAAGAGGTTAAATAACGATCTCCTGACCGGGCGGCGATCCCGCCCGGTTCTCTCCTGACCTAAATCTGTGGTAAACTCTCCGCGTTTTTCTGTAAGCCTATGTTGAGGTCCATCTGAACGCACCGGCACAGCTCTCTTTGCCACTGTATCTTCCTGACGACGAAACCTTCGCAAGTTTCTGGCCGGGTGATAATCCTTCCCTACTTGCTGCCCTCCAGAACGTACTGCGCCAGGAACACAGCGGGTACATTTATATCTGGTCACGTGAAGGGGCAGGTCGCAGCCACCTGTTACACGCCGCCTGCGCCGAGCTTTCCCAGCGCGGGGATGCGGTGGGCTACGTGCCGCTGGATAAACGGACGTGGTTTGTGCCCGAGGTACTGGAGGGGATGGAACAGCTGGCGCTGGTCTGCATTGATAATATTGAATGCGTCGCCGGGGATGAGCCCTGGGAAATGGCCATCTTTAATCTCTACAACCGGATCCTGGAATCAGGCAAAACCCGACTGCTGATCACCGGCGATCGGCCGCCGCGGCAGCTGAATCTTGGTCTGCCGGACCTCGCCTCACGGCTGGACTGGGGGCAGATCTATAAGCTGCAGCCGCTGTCGGATGAAGACAAACTGCAGGCGCTGCAGCTACGCGCCAGACTGCGCGGCTTCGAGATGCCGGAAGACGTGTGCCGCTTCCTGCTGAAGCGGCTGGATCGCGAGATGCGCTCGCTGTTTATGACCCTCGATCAGCTGGATCACGCCTCGATTACCGCCCAGCGCAAGCTGACGATCCCCTTCGTGAAAGAGATCCTTAAGCTCTAGTCCGCCAGTGGGGCCAGCTCCTGCTCCGTCAGTCCGGTCAGATGAGCGACCAGATCGCGCGCCAGGCCACTGTGTAGCATGGCGGCGGCGATACGCTGTGCCTCTTCTTTCCGGCCTTCCTGTCGCCCCTGCGCCAGTCCCCGCTCCAGTCCCTGTTGCTCGAGATATTCCGCAATCGTCATCAACGTCTCCTTATGCTGCGGCGTACGTAACGCCAGTTCGCGTATGAACTTGATCGGCTCGCGCGTATTGCCTGCCTGCACCAGATAGTGCATCAGGGCTTGTACCTGCGATTGTGTCGCCAGTCCAGTCAATAATAATTCGCTCAGCTTGTCGAGGAGCTGCGCCAGATCGCGTTGTCGAATATGTTTTTGCAGTAACTCCAGCGTTGCCATGCGCTGGTGGGTGGCAATGTCGTCATCCGGAATGACGGTAATGTCCGCCAGCGGAAACGCTTCGTGATAAAGACGGCTGGCCAGTTCCGGGGCGGCGAATTCATCGAGCCAGCGTAGAGAGTATGGGTAGGGGCTGGCCAGACCGTGGTAGAAGAGGACAGGGATCACCAGCGGTAGTTGATCGTGACCGGCATCGAGATGACGCTGCATGGCGGCGATGGCATAGCGCATCAGACGAAAGGCCATATGCCGGTCGGGCGTGCTCTGGTGTTCGATAAGCGCATAAATATAACCGTCTCCCGCCGTGGTTTTCAGGGAATACAAAATGTCGGCATAAAAGGGGCGCAGATCGTCTTCGACAAAATGCCCCGACTCGAGATGCAGCGTACGCAGATCGCATACTTTAAGCAGCGTTTCGGGCAGATACAGTTGCAGGAAATCGCGGGCGGTATCGGGATGGGAGAGGTAGGTTTTAAACACCGCGTCATGGGGCGTGGAGGTCGGTTTTTTCATGTTCATCCGTCCAGTGGATTGAGCGATAGATGAACAGTAGCATCGTCCGGCGGGCGGGAGGGATTGGCGTGGAAGATCTGGAATCGGCCACGTAAAAAAAAGCGCCGCGAAAGCGCGGCGCAGGTGGGTTAGCTTACGATCTCAAGGACCTGCTCCGGCGGGCGGCCAATACGCGCCTGGCCGCGGCTGACGACGATAGGGCGTTCAATGAGCTTAGGATTGTCGACCATCGCCTGAATCAGCGCCGCGTCGCTAAGCGCCTGGTCGGCAAGATTGAGCGATTTGTACAGATCCTCCTTCTGGCGCATGAGCTCGCGGGGGCTCTCCATACCCAGCAGCTGCAGCAGCTCACGCAGCGTATCGGCATCCGGCGGTGTGTCGAGATAAAGCACCACCTGTGGATCGATGCCGCGGCTCTGCAGCAGGCTCAGCGTTTCGCGGCTCTTCGAGCAGCGTGGGTTATGGTAAATTGTTACCGCGTCGGTCATGGGGTCTCCTTACATTTTTTGATAGGGGCGGAAGCGGGCCTGCAGATCGCGTAGCTGGTCGATACGGGCATCGTAACGCGCCTGCTGCAGGCTACCAAGTTTCACCTGCGAGCTGGCGCTGCTGAGCAGGGAAATCGCCTGTTCCAGCTGACCGACCAGCGCCATGCTTTCTGCCCGCGCCGCCAGCTCCTGGTCGCGATTGCCCAGCGCACCTTCCGCCTGGGCCAGCAGATCCCAGCCGTTGCCATCCTCTTTATTGGTAAAGGTATACCGGTTCAGAATGGTCGCCGCTTCCCCGGGCTGTCCGCCCTGCAGCAAGGCGTTGGCCAGGTTCAGCTGCAGTACCGGATTGGTGCGCAGCTCGCGGGCGTTTTTAAGGCGATTGATGGCGTCGCTGGTTTTCTTCTGCCCGAGGTCGATATCCGTGGCCAGGTCGAGATACCAGGCATTTTGCGGGTCGGCGCTGAGCAGCGGCTGCAGCGTTTTGCGTGCCTGGTCAAAGTTGTTGCTTTCCATCGCCAGCAGAGCGCGACCATACTGGGCGGCATGCTGTTGGCGAATATTGCCCTTATCCCAGGCGTTCAGCAGATCGGTGCCCAGCTTGTTGTCGCCGTTGGTGTACATCCCGAGGGTACGCGCCTTCGCCAGATAGAAGTCCGCTGAGGACTGTACCACCACCGGGCGCATCTGGTTGGCGCGGTTACGGGCATCGGCCAGTCGGCTTTCCGGCAGGGGGTGGGTGAGCAGCATTTCCGGCGGTCGCGTCGAGTAGCGCGACTCGTCAAGCAGTTTACCCATAAACATCGGCATAGCCTGTGGGTCGAATCCCGAGCGTTGCAGAACCTGAATGCCAATCCGGTCGGCCTCTTCTTCGTTCTGGCGGGTGAAGCTGATCATGCCCTGTTGGGTACCGGCCAGCGTCCCGGTCAGCGCCGCCATCCCGGCCTGCGGGCTGGCCATCGCCAGCAGAATCGAACCCAGGGCACCGACCCAGGTCAGCGGCGCATTGCGCTTCTGATCTTCCATCGCGCGGGCGAGATGCCGCTGCGTAACGTGGGAGATTTCGTGCGCCATGACAGAGGCCAGTTCGCTCTCATTATCAGAGTAGCGGAACAGGGCGGAGTGGAGGACCACGTTGCCGCCAAAGAAGGCGAAGGCGTTGATTTGGTCGTTATTAATCAAATAGAAATGGAACGGGGTGCGCACTGAGTTGGCGTGTGCCACCAGACGCATGCCCAGCCCGTTGATATATTGTACCAGCAGGGGATCGTTAATCAGCGGCGCACTGCCGCGCAGCTGGCGCACATAGTAATCCCCCATCTGCATTTCCTGACCAATCGACAGCGTGCTTCCTGCAGAGGTCCCCATGTCCGGCAGCGTATCTGCGGAGTCAGCAAAAGCAGGGCCTATCGAACCCAGCGTCAGCGAGGCGATGACGGTCGCCACCAGCGTTTTCTTCAACTGCCTGAACATAACCTCTGTCCTGTAATGTGGGTGTGCCAGTTTGACCGATTGTGCGACGCAATGTTCCCTGGCCGCATCCCAGCGAGTTTAGCTGGCGTTGGCCGCCTTGAAAATATGATCTTCACGGCGGAGAACGGTTTGTCTGCGGCGCATCAAAAAGCGAAGTCTTTTTTGTGACATTTCGATACAATTCCCCGGATTGTCGCCGCTTGGCCCTTCAGGGAAGGTTTTATGCTTGAGATGTTAATG
>Ga0209371_1000609_pt1 | contig 31984 bp, 29 predicted proteins | sample AgamicAtAmrz_FD_187165 | JGI IMG/M metagenome (GOLD analysis project Ga0209371, IMG submission 187165) | Agave microbial communities from Guanajuato, Mexico - At.Am.rz (SPAdes) (version 2) | ecosystem: Host-associated > Plants > Roots > Rhizosphere | place: Guanajato, Mexico | collected 2012-06-07
CAGCGGCCGAACGCCTGATCGCCCTGGGCTATAGCCAGGTGGCGCTGCTCGAAGGGGGCCTGGCCGGCTGGCGCGACGCCGGCGGCGAGCTGTTTCGTGACGTCAACGTGCCGAGCAAGGCCTTCGGTGAGCTGGTCGAAAGCCTGCGTCACACCCCGTCGCTGGCTGCCGAAGAGGTGAAGGCCCTGCTCGACGCCAAGGCCGACGTGGTGGTGCTCGACGCCCGCCGCTTCGACGAATACCAGACCATGAGCATCCCCACCGGCATCAGCGTACCGGGTGCCGAGCTGGTGCTGCGCGCCCGCGAACTGGCACCCGATCCGGCCACCCGTATCGTGGTGAACTGTGCCGGCCGCACCCGCAGCATCATCGGCACCCAGTCGCTGATCAACGCCGGCCTGCCCAACCCGGTCTCGGCACTGCGCAACGGCACCATCGGCTGGACCCTGGCCGGCCAGCAACTGGAGCACGGCCAGGCACGGCGCTTCGGCGAGGTGAGCGAGCACAATCACCAGCAGGCCGCGCAGTCGGCACGCGCTGTAGCGGATAAAGCTGGCGTCGGCCGCGCCAGCCTGGAAGAGCTGGCACGCTGGCAGGCAGAAAGCGGCCGCACCACCTACCTGTTCGACGTGCGCACGCCCGAGGAATACGAGACCGGCCATCTGCCGGGCGCGCGCTCGACGCCGGGCGGCCAGCTGGTGCAGGAAACCGACCACTTCGCCAGCGTGCGCGGCGCTCGCCTGGTGCTGGCTGACAGTGACGGCGTGCGCGCCAATATGAGTGGCTCCTGGTTGGCACAGCTGGGTTGGGAGGTGTACGTGCTCGACGGCCTTAAAGAGAGCGATTTCACCGCACGTGGCCCTTGGCAGCCACCATTGCCGGCCCTGCCGCAACCCGCCGCCATCGATGCGCCTACGCTGGCCAACTGGCTGGCCGCAGGTGACACGGTGGTGCTGGACTTCACCGCCAGCGCCAATCATGTCGCCCGGCATATTCCCGGCGCCTGGTGGGCATTGCGCTCACAGCTGCCGCAGGCCCTGGAAAGGCTGCCGCTAGCCGAACGCTATGTGCTGACCTGCGGCAGCAGCCTGCTGGCCCGCTTCGTGGTCAGCGAACTGCGAGAGCTGACCGGCAAACCGGTAACGTTACTCGAAGGCGGCACGGCGGCGTGGGTGGCTGCCGGCCTGCCGACGGAGAGCGGTGAACAGCACCTCGCCGTACCGCGCAGCGACCGCTACCGTCGCCCCTACGAGGGCACCGACAACCCGCGCGAGACCATGCAGGCCTACCTGGATTGGGAATTCGGCCTGGTCGAGCAACTGGGCCGCGATGGGACCCATCACTTCCAGGTGATCTGACCACCTGTGCATGGTCTTTCAGTACAGGTTCGTCGATTTTGGCAGCTAAGTGGCGCAAGTGGCCTTTCGTAGGGTGGACGACGCTTTACCCGTCCACCGCTCTGCGATCGCAATGGTGGACAAAAAGAGCGTTGTCCACCCTACGCTGGGAGCGGCCGCTTCTGCCTTGTAGCTGCCGCTTCATGCGCGAAGATCTTGAATAGGTGCTGAGAGGCTGAACGCTGCACCAGGGGGCTCTCCCCGAGCCCCTTGTTCTCGCGCCTCAAGTTTTCCAATGGCCGCGGTAGATGCCCCGCGCCGCCACCCTATCCGCTTCTTTCCCGGCCACTAGGCAAAAGCTGGCTGGCGATTCAGCGCTTCGCCAAACCGTCCCTGCCCTGCCGGGAACATTCCCAAATCGATCCGTGCTCTGGCTCGATCCAGCGAGTTATTCTATAGGCGTATTTTTTCCAACCCTTAATATGTGAGCGCGAAGATGAAGATCGATGACATGGATGCATTCGTTGCGGTGATCCGCTGTCAATCGACCAAGCTGGCCGCCGATGCGCTGCAATTGACCCAGCCAGCCATCACCCGGCGCGTGCAGAACTTCGAGGAAGACCTGGGCGCCAACCTGCTCGACCGCCACACCAAACCGCTGAAACCGACGCCCATGGGGCTGCGCGTCTACGAGCAGTGCAAGGCGATCCTGCGCGAGATCGATTCGCTGCGTGAGCTGGTGGCCAGCGATGGCTCGCCCAGTGGCTCGCTGCGCCTGGGCGTGCCGCAGACCATCAGCGACGTGGTGCTGCTCGATGCCCTGCAGCAGATCCGCGAAACCTTCCCGGAACTGAAGACCCAGGTCGTCAACGGCTGGGGCAGCAGCCTGATCGCACGCATGGAGAACGGCGAACTGGACGCCGCCGCGGCGCTGTTTCCGGCCGGCAAGATCTTTCCCGAGGGGATCGCCAGCCGCTCCATCGGCCGCATGCCGCTGCTGGTGGTCGCCGCCAAGGGCGCCGTTCGCAAGCGCAGCTGCAAGCTCAAGGACTGCTACCAGCAAGGCTGGGTGCTCAACCCGGACGGCTGCGGCTTTCGCGCCGGCCTGCAGCGTGCGCTGTCCGAACAGGGCCTGTCGCTGCAGATCAACCTGGAAACCTTCGGCACCGAACTGCAGTTGGGGCTGGTCGCCAGCGGCATGGGGTTCGGCCTGGTACCGGCGCCGCTGCTGGAGCGCAGCGGCCATCGCGACGCACTGGACGTGATCAGCGTCGGCGACTTCAAGCCGATGATCGACCTCTGGCTGCTGCACCCGCAGTACCTGGGCAACCTGCAGGACGCCGTGAACCTGTTCAGCGATGTGGCCGCCGAGCGCCTGCGCTCGGCATAACGCTGCGCTGGACGCCTGGACAGGGCGCAACAACGCCCATCCCTGACACCCTTAAGATTCCATTATCGCATAATCAAAAAAGCGTTAACTCAAAAAAGCTGATAATTAGCTTAGAACCAAAAAGACTTTTACAGCGTAAATTTATAAGAATACGGTCTCACTCAGGCCACCTCATCACCCTGGGGCGCTCAGAAACCCAACAGGCATTGCCTGCCCTCTGCGCCCGTGATGAGAGACCCATGACGCACTCCGCCGACACCCTCGCCTTTTCCGCCCGACGCCAATCCCGCGAGCGAGACGCCGGCCGTTTCGCCCGTCAGCTGACCGAGATCACCGAGGCCCTGGCCGCCAGCGCCGAGCGTTTCGACCGCAGCGGCGAGTTTCCGGCCGAGAACTTCGCACTGCTGCAGCGCCACGGGCTGCTGGCCTTGACGGTGCCGAAAAGCCTGGGCGGCGGCGGCGCCGAGCTGACTACGGCACGGCGCGTGATCAGCGCAGTGGCCAAGGGTGAGCCCTCCACCGCACTGATCCTGGTGATGCAGTACCTGCAACACGTTCGCCTGCAACAGAACCTCGCCTGGCCGGAGCACCTGCGCCGCCGGGTAGGGATCGACGCCGTCGAGCAGGGCGCGCTGATCAACGCCTTTCGTGTCGAGCCGGAGCTTGGCACCCCCGCCCGCGGCGGCCTGCCGGCGACCGTTGCCCGGCGCACCCCTGACGGCTGGCGCCTCAATGGCCGCAAGATCTACTCGACCGGCAGCCACGGCCTCACCTGGTACCTGGTATGGGCACGCAGTGACGATGCCGATCCGCTGGTGGGCGGCTATCTGGTACACCGCGACACCCCCGGCATCCGCATCGTCGACGACTGGGATCACCTGGGCATGCGCGCCACCTGCAGCCACGAAGTGCGCTTCGACGAGGTGCTGATTCCCCTCGACCACGCCGTCAGTGTCAGCCCGTGGAGCGCGCCCAAGCCGGAGCTGGACAGCGAAGGCCTTCTGTGGATGTCGGTGCTGCTGCCGGCGGTCTACGACGGCGTCGCCCAGGCGGCGCGAGACTGGCTGGTGGGTTTTCTCGAAGGGCGCAAACCGTCGAATCTCGGCGCGCCGCTGTCCAGCCTGCCGCGCTTCCAGGAAATCGTCGGGCGCATCGACACCCTGCTGTTCGCCAATCGCACCCTGCTCGACTCGGCCGCCGCCGGTCAGGTCGACGCCAACCACGCCGGGCAGCTCAAGCAGCTGGTCAGCAGCAATGCGATCCGCGCCGTGGAGCTGGCCATCGAGGCCGCCGGCAACCCCGGCCTGTCGCGCAGGAATCCGCTGGAGCGCCACCTGCGCGACGTGCTGTGCAGCCGTATCCATACCCCACAGGACGATGTGGCCCTGAACGCCGCCGGCCGCGACGCCTTCGCCCAGTTCCGCGAGGCGCAGCGATGAGCCGCCCCGAACGCCTGCCCGAACCTGTGTCACCTGCACACACCACCCAATTGCCCACCACGGCCAGGAGATTGCCATGAGTTCACTTGCCACCCTGCACGGCATCCCGTCGGTCAGGGAACGCGTCAGCCCCGAAGAATGGGAAGTGCGCGTCAAGCTGGCCGCGGCCTACCAGCTGGCCGCGCTGTTTCGCTGGACGGATCATATCTACACGCACTTTTCCGCTCGCGTGCCGGGGCCGGACGAACACTTCCTGATCAACGCCTTCGGCCTGCTGTTCGACGAAATCACCGCCTCCAATCTGGTCAAGGTCGACGTCGACGGCACCATCCTCGATGACCCGCTGAACCTGGGCATCAATCAGGCCGGCTACGTGATCCACAGCGCCATTCACCGGGCGCGCCCGAACCTCAAGGCGGTGCTGCATACCCATACCCGCGACGGCGCCGCGGTATCCGCCCAGCGTGGCGGCCTGCTGCCACTCTCGCAACATGCGCTGGGCTACTACAGCCGGGTGAAATACCACAACTACGAAGGCGTGGCGCTGGATCTCGACGAGCAGGAACGCCTGGTCGCCGACCTGGGCGACAGCAACATCTTCATCCTGCGCAACCATGGGCTGCTCACCGGCGGCATCAGCGTCGAACACGCCTTCCGCGAACTGCATGGGCTGGAACGCGCCTGCAACATCCAGATCGCCGCCCAGGCCGGTGGCAATGCCGATCTGTTGCATGCGCCGGCCGATGCCATCGAGAAGGTTCGTCAGCAGTCTGCGCGCTTTGCCGATGGCAAGGGGCCGGGCATCGCCCTGCACTGGGACGCACTGATTCGCCAGCTCGAGCGCGCCTCGGGGCAAAGCTACAAGCACTGATCAGCGGGAGACTTCGATGAGCAACGCCAGCACCATCACCGTAAGCCGCACGACACCGTCTGCTCGCCGCCGCAAATGGACAACGCCGGATTTCGTTCTGCGCCTGCTCAGCCCCCTGGCCATCCTGCTGCTCTGGGAAATCGCCTCGCGGGCCGGGCTGATTCCCGCCCGGGTGATCGCCGCGCCCAGCGAGATCAGCACCACGCTGTGGGAGCTGATCCGCAGTGGCGAGCTGCTGCGCCATCTGCTGGTCTCGCTGCAGCGCGCCGTCACCGGGTTGAGCATCGGCGTGGCGATCGGTGTCAGCGCCGCGCTGATCACCGGCCTGTCGAAACGCGGCGAGATCGCCCTCGACTCGCCCATGCAGATGCTGCGCACCATTCCGTCCCTGGCGCTGGTGCCGCTGTTCATCCTGTGGTTCGGCATCGGCGAGTTCACCAAGGTGGCGCTGATCGTCATGGGCACCACCTTTCCGATCTACCTCAACCTGTTCGCTGGCATCCGCAATATCGACCCGAAACTGGTGGAGGCCGCCAACACCCTGGGCCTCAACCGCCGCGAGCTGATCTGGCACGTGATCCTGCCCGGCGCCCTGCCCTCGTTCTTCGTCGGCCTGCGTTATTCCCTGGGCATTTCCTGGCTGGCCCTGGTGTTCGTCGAGCAGATCAACACCACCGCCGGCATCGGCTTTCTGGCCAGCGATGCCCGCGACTTCATGCGTACCGACGTGATCGTCATCTGCCTGCTGATCTACAGCCTGCTGGGCCTGCTCATCGACGGCCTGATCCGCACCCTGGAACGCCTGGCCCTGGCCTGGCGCCCCTCGTTCATAAGGACCTGATGCATGAATGCGCACAGCAAGATCGACTTTCCGGCGGCCGTCAGCCTGCGCGGCGTAGTGCGCCAGTTTGGCGACAACCGGGTGATCGATAGGCTGGACCTGGACATCGCCCCTGGCGAATTCGTTGCCCTGCTCGGCGCCAGCGGCTCGGGCAAGACCACTCTGTTGCGCTCGCTGGCCGGCCTCGACCCCATCGAGGGCGGTGAACTCCTCGCTCCGAGGGCACGCGCCGCGGTGTTCCAGGAGCCGCGGCTGATGCCCTGGAAGCGCGCCTGGAAGAACGTCACCCTCGGCCTGCGCGTGGCCAACCCCAGGGAACGTGCCGTCCAGGCGCTCACCGAAGTCGGCCTGGCCCATCGTCTGGAAGCCTATCCCGCCACCCTGTCCGGCGGCGAATCCCAGCGCGTGGCACTGGCCCGCAGCCTGGTGCGCGAACCGAAACTGCTGCTGCTCGACGAGCCCTTCGCCGCCCTCGATGCGCTGACCCGCATCCGCATGCACCGGCTGATCATCGACCTGTGGCAAAGGCACACCCCGGCGGTGCTGCTGGTCACCCATGACGTCGACGAGGCGATCCTGCTCGCCGACCGCATCATCGTACTGCAGCACGGGCGCATCGCCGACGCGCTGCAGGTCGACCTCGCTCGCCCGCGGGACAATGGCCAGGCCGGCTTCAACGCCATCCGCACGCGCCTGCTGGCCCTGCTTGGCGTAGAAAAGGATGACCCGGAAAGCATCGGCCGTGACCACAACCCTTTCCTGGCGCAGGGCTACCCGCTCAACGCCATTGCTATCTAGAGAGGGAAGCAGCCCATGAAAAACCAGCTGTCTCGCCTCACCCGCCTGCTGCTCGCCAACCTGCATGGCGACAGCGCCAGCGTGCTGATCGGCTGGCCAGGTGTGCCGCCAGCCGGCGAGCCGATGTGTCGCCAACACTGACCGTCTAACCGGATAGCACACCGGACAGCCCCAGCACGTTTTCGAGCGATCCACCACCGCCTTGTCGCTCACCACCACGCCACGAACCGCACCGGTGAAAGCTGGCGCGTAGCGGCTTCGTACACCTGTGGAAACCCTGCGGACGCAACCTTGCCGGCCGTGGTTCCCAGCTTCGCGTGCCCCCCACTGGAAAAACCGGGACAAAGAGATGAAAAGAACCTACTCCGCGATCCACCTGCTCGCCTCCTGCTCCCTCGCCGCCGCGCTGATCGGCTGCTCGCCGCCAGACCAGCAAGCCACCAGCAACACCCTGAACATCGCCTTCTTCGGCGACAACACCACCCTGGTCAGCGTCGATCCCTTCCAGGTCTACTGGCTGGAACATCGCGTGCTGCTGCGCAACGTCGCCGAAAGCCTGACCGATCAGGATCCCGAAAGCGGCGAGATCATTCCCTGGCTGGCGACAAGCTGGACGATCAGCGACGACGCCCTGACCTACAGCTTCCAGCTGCGCGACGACGTGACCTTCAGCAACGGCGAGCGCTTCGACGCCAAGGCCGTGAAGACCGCCTTCGACAGCAACAAGGCGCTGACCAGCGAGCTGCCGGCAACCTTTGGCGCCACCTACCTGGCCGGCTTCGACCACGCCGAAGTGGTCGACGACTTCACCGTCAAACTGGTGCTGTCGCGCCCCAACGCCGGCTTCCTGCAGGCCACCTCGACCACCAACCTGGCGATTCTCGCCCCGGCGTCCTATGCACTGCCGGCCAAGGAGCGCTCGCTGGGCAAGATCATCGGCAGCGGCCCGTTCGTGCTCGAGCACTACACCCCGGAAGTCGGCGCCAGGCTGGTCAAGCGCAGCGGTTACGCCTGGCCGTCGGCCAACGTGAGCAACAAGGGCGAAGCCCATCTCGATGCCGTGGAGATCAGCTACATCCCCGAGGAAAGCGTGCGCAATGGCCTGTTCCTGCAAGGTAAAGCCGACATCCTGTGGCCGCGCAATCCGTTCTCGGAAGTGGATCTCAAGCTGTTGCAGTCCAAGGGCGCGACCATTCAGAGCCGCGCGCTGCCGGGGCCGTCGCTGAACCTGTTTCCCAACACCCGCAACGGCCGCGTGCTGGAAGACAAACGCGTGCGCCTGGCGCTGCAGAAAGGTATCGACCGCAAGACCTACGCCAGCACCGTGTACAACGCCGAGTTTCCGGTGGTGCGCAGCATCTATGACGTGACCACGCCGTTCTTCAAGGATCAGAGCGCCAAGCTGGCCTACGACCCACAGGGCGCCGAGCAGTTGCTCGACGAGGCAGGCTGGAACAAGGGCGCCGATGGCTATCGCAGCAAGGACGGCAGGCGCCTGAGCCTGAGCTACAACATCCAGGGCGCGGAAACCGCAGGCGACGTGCTGGTGCAGGACCAACTGCGCAAGCTCGGCATCGAGCTGAAGCTCGCCGTGGTGACCCGCGCCGAGTGGGTCACGGCCAACGCCCAGGGCAACTATGACCTGACCTCCACCTATATGACCCGCGCCGACCCGATCATCCTGCAGACCATCATCGATCCGCGCACCGCCAACAGCTCGACCCTGGCCACCAACCTCTACGAGCCGCAGACCCTGGAAAGGGCCAAGGCGCTGTTCGATGCCGGCATCACCGCCACCCAGGCCGAGCAACGCGCTCAGGCCTACGGCCAGTTGCAGGACCTGCTGGTCGACGAAGCCTCCGCGCTGCCGATCTACGAGCGCGTCTGGCAGGCCGCCACCGCACCGCGGGTGAAGAACTTCCGCTGGACCGCCGAAGGCTTCGCGCTGCTGAGCGATATCGAGGTGGATGAACCATGAGCCGCTACCTGATCGGCCGCGTCGGCCAGGCGCTGCTGGTGCTGTGGGGCGCCTATAGCATCAGCTACTTCATCCTCTACCTGCTCCCGGGCGATACCCTGGCGATCATGCTCAGCGCCTCGGGCATGGAAGTCGACTCGCTGCCGCCCGAGGATCTGGCCAGGGCGCAAGCCTACTACGGCCTCGACAAGGGCATCTTCGAGCAATACGTCAGCCTGCTGTGGAACGCCGTGCAGGGCGACTTCGGGCAATCGTTGTCGCTCAACCGTCCGGTCAACGAGTTGCTCGTCGAGCGCCTGCCGCAGACCTTGTCACTGGCGGGCCTGGCCATCGTGCTGTCGCTGATCGGTGGCATCGGCCTGGCCTACCTGACCGCCTATGTACGCTGGCAACCGCTGAAGGTGGCAATGGCCCGCCTGCCATCCCTGGGCTTTTCGGTGCCGGTGTTCTGGCTGGGCCTGCTGCTGATCCAGGTGTTCGCCTTCAGCCTCGGCTGGTTCCCGGCCACCGGCAGTCGCGGCTTCGACAGCCTGATCCTGCCGGCCGTGACCCTGGCGATTCCCAGTGCGGCAGTGTATGCCCAGGTGCTGCAGCGCGGCTTCCAGGGCGTGTGGCAGGAGCCCTACATCGCCACGGCCTATGCCAAGGGCCTGAGTCGCTGGCAGGTGCAGGCACGCCATGGGTTCAAGAATGCCGCGCTGCCGATCCTCACGTTGATCGGCCTGCAGGTGGGTAATACGGTGTCCGGCGCGGTACTGGTGGAAACCATCTTCGCCCGCAACGGCGTCGGCCGCCTGGCCCAGGAGGCGGTGCTGCGCCAGGACATTCCGGTAGTGCTGGCCATCGTCGCCGTGTCGGCCGCCGCCTTCGTACTGGTCAACCTGATCGTCGACCTGCTCTATCCCTACCTCGATCCGCGTATCGCCCACACGCCAAAGGTGTCCTGACCATGAACGCCGAAAGCCGCATCGCCCTGCTGTCACACTCGCCCGCCAGCCTGTCGCTGGGCTGGCAACGCCGTAGTCGTCTGCGGCGCGCGGTCACCGCATTGTTGCCGTTGCTGCGCCGCCCCGGCTTCAGCCTGGCCCTGCTGATCGTGCTGTTCGCCCTTGTCTCGGCGCTGCTGCCGGGGTTGCTGAGCAGTTTCGATCCCTACGCCACTTCGCCTGCGGACAAGCTCACCGCGCCGAACCTGGTGCACTGGTTCGGCACCGACGAACTGGGTCGCGACCTGTATACCCGAGTGGTCTACGGCTCCAGCCTGTCGGTGCAGGCCGCGCTGCTGGCCGTCGGCATTGCCCTGGTCGGCGGCCTCGGCCTGGGCGTACTGTCCGGCTTCGCGGGTGGACGTATCGATGCCGTGATCATGCGTTTCGTCGATGTACTGCTGGCCCTGCCCGGTCTGCTGCTGGCCCTGGCCATCGTCACCGCCATCGGCTTTGGCACCATCCCGGTGGCCATCGCCGTGGGCGTCGGCATCATTCCCGGCTTCGCCCGCACCACCCGCGCCGAAGTGCTGCGGGTGAAAACCCTGCCCTACGTCGAAGCAGCCCGCCTGGGCGGCGCCAGCTGGGGCCGTACCCTGCTGCGGCACATTCTGCCCAATGCCTGGGGCCCGGTGGCGGTGCTCGCCACCCTGGATTTCGGCGCGGCGATTCTGGCCACCGCCGGCCTGTCGTTTCTCGGTTTCGGCGCGGCGCCACCGGCTGCCGAATGGGGCACGCTGATCGCCAATGGCCGCCATTTCCTGATCACCGCGCCGTGGGTGTCACTGCTGCCAGGTTTGTTCGTGGTCGCCGTGGTGTTCAGCCTCAACCATATCGCCCGTACGCTGGAGGAAAACCCGCGATGAGCAGCCCCTTGATCGACATTCGCCAGCTCTGCGTCACCTACCGCTTCGCCGGGCAGATCACCGAGGCGGTGCGCGGCGTCTCACTCCAGGTCAGCCAGGGCGAGACGGTGGCCATCGTTGGCGAGTCCGGCTCCGGCAAGTCGACCCTGGCCAACGCCATTCTTGGCTTGCTGCCCGACAATGCCCAGCCCCACGGCCAGCTGCGGGTCGACGGTGTCGACCTCAGCGGCGCCAGCGAGAAGCAAAAACGCGCGCTGCGCGGTCGCACCATCGGCCTGGTGCCCCAGGACCCGATGGTCAGCCTCAACCCGACGCTGCGTATCGGCCAGCAGATCGGCGAAGCGCTGATTCTCGCCCACGGCCGCCGCTACCCTGGCGTCGATGCCGATGTGATCGAGCTGCTGCAACAGGTCGGCATCGACAAACCGCTGCTGCGCGCCCGCCAGTATCCCCACGAGCTGTCCGGCGGCATGCGCCAGCGCGTGCTGATCGCCATCGCCCTGGCCGGCAACCCGCGGCTGATCATCGCCGACGAGCCGACCAGCGCCCTGGACGTCACCGTGCAGCGCAAGATTCTCGACCACCTGCAACGGCTGGTCGCCGAGCGCGGTATCTCCCTATTGATCATCACCCATGACCTGGGCGTGGCCACCGACCGTGCCGATCGCATCCTGGTGATGCAACAGGGCGAGCTGGTCGAACAGGGCCCGCCCCGGCAGATCCTCGATGCGCCGCAGCACGATTACACCCGCGCGCTGCTGGCGGCCGCGCCGGCGTTCGCCAATCGGCGCAAACCGCGCTCATCCCAGCACACCGCCCAGGCGCCGATCCTTCGCCTGCAGGGCGTCGGCAAGACCTTCGACCTGCCACGGCTCAAGGGCGAGAGCAGGACCTTCACCGCCCTGCAGAACCTCAGCTTCGAGGTCTATCCGGGGCAGACCCTGGCCATCGTCGGTGAGTCCGGCTCGGGCAAGAGCACCGCCCTGCGCATCGCCCTCGGCCTGGAAAAACCCTGCCAGGGCCGCGTGCACTTCGAGCAGCGGGACGTGACCGATCTCGGCTGGCGGGAGTTCCGCCCCCTGCGCCAGCGCATTCAGCTGGTACAGCAGAATCCGTTCGCCGCCCTCGATCCACGCTTCACCATCTTCGACAGCATCGTCGAACCGCTGGTGTCTTTCGGCCTGCTCAAGGGGCCGGCGCTGGAGCAGGCCGCACGGGAGCTGATCAGCCGCGTACACCTGCCGCTCAGCTACCTGGATCGCCTGCCCCGCGAGCTGTCCGGCGGCCAGCGCCAGCGCGTGGCCATCGCACGTGCCCTGGCTCTGAAACCCGACCTGCTGCTGCTCGACGAGCCGGTCTCGGCGCTGGACGTTTCGGTGCAGGCGCAGATTCTCGACCTCCTGCTCGAACTGCAACACGAGCTGGGCATCGCCTATGTGCTGGTGTCCCACGACCTGGCCGTGGTGGCCAACATGGCCGACCAGGTGCTGGTGCTGCGCAACGGCCAGGTGGTCGAACAGGGCCCGCTGGCCCAGGTATTCGACCAGCCGGCCAGCGCCTATACCCGGGAGCTGATCGCGGCCATACCGGGGCGCCTGTCGACCGGCGTGGCGGCTTGAAGGCTCGCCCCTCTGCGCAGCCAGCGACCGGGGCAGGTAATACCCCGGCCGGACGCGGTCGCCAGTGAATCATCGACGATTGCGCGGAATTTCCAGTCCCAGGCTTTCACGCAGGGTGCTGCCCTCATAGGCGCGGCGATACACGTCACGTTCCTGCAGGATCGGCACCACCTCCCGGGTGAAGCGCCGGAACTGCTCCGGATGACCGATGTAGAGGTTGAAGCCATCCAGCGCCCGCGCCTCGAACCAGCGGATCATCTCGCTGGCGACCGTCTCGGCCGAACCGACGAAGGCGCTGGGTCTTAGCTGCAGGCCGGCAGCCACCGCCTGGCGCAGCGTCCAGTCATTGGCGGCGGCCTGGTCGGTAGCGGCCTTGGCCGCGGTGTAGAAACTGCTGCGGGCATGTTCGAGCGCCTCGACCGGGAACGGCGCGTCGAGATCGTACTGGCGGAAGTCGTGCCAGCCGAAACTGCGGCCATATTCGGCCAGGGCCTGCTCGAAGCTATGGTCGACCTGGTGGTAGTGCCGCTCGATGTCACGCGCCTCGGCGTCGGTATCGCCGATGTAGATCTGCGCACCGGGCAGGATGATGATGTCGTCGGCATGGCGCCCCAGGCGCTCGGCGCGCGCCTTGATATCGCGGTAGAAGGCCTGGCCCTTCTCCACGCTGGGTGCATGGGTGAACACCACGTCGGCGACGCTGGCGCCCAGGTCGCGCCCCTGGGGCGAGTCGCCGGCCTGGAAGATAACCGGCTGCCCTTGCGGCGAGCGCTGGATGTTCAGCGGCCCGACCACCGAGAAGTGCTCGCCCCTGTGATGCAGCGCATGCAGCTTGCTGCGGTCGAGGAACTGCCCGGTCTCGCGGTTGCGCACCAGGGCATCGTCCTCGTAGGAGCGCCAGAGCTTCTGCACCACCTCGACATGCTCCAGCGCGCGCCCATAACGGGTGTCGTAGTCGTAATGCTCGTCGCGCCCGTAGTTGCCCGCGGTGCCGGCATCGCCACTGGTCACCACGTTCCAGCCCGCCCGGCCCTTGCTGATCAGGTCCAGGGAGGCCAGCCGGCGCGCCACGTTGAAGGGCTCGTTGTAAGAGGTGGTCAGGGTGCCGACCAGACCGATATGGCGGGTGGTTACCGCCAGGGCCGAGAGCAGGGTCAGGGGCTCCAGGCGATTGAGGTAATGGGGCGGCGAATCCGGCGTGATGAACTGGCTGTCGACGATGAAGATCAGGTCGAACAGCGCGGCTTCGGCCTGCTGCGCCAGGTTGATGAACCACTCGACACTGACGCTGGCATCGGCCGGCACCTCGGGATCGTGCCAGAGATTGTGGCGCCCTGGCCCACCCACGCCCATGGGCACCGCGCCCAGTTTTATCTGCCTGTTGCTGCTCATGGGAAACTCTCAAACGCCTTCAGATGCCCCGCATTAAATACTTAATACTGATATTAAAAAACATATTAAATAATGAAATTACATAATTAGCTTAGAACCACAAAGACTTTCACAGCCCTTTCCTGGCCCTATAAGGTCAATGGCAGACCGACCCCTTTCCTGGCGGAGGCCGTCCCCTCGACCCTGCCAGGAGCGTTTCGCCCATGCCCGCCCCCACTTTCCTTACCGTCCGATCACCGTCGCGCATTGCCTGCTCCCAACGGCGCGGCAGCCACTCGCGCGCACTTTTTCTGACCAACCTTGCCGCGCTGGCGGCCTGAGCGGAGATCACCCATGCTGATCCGTACCCTTCTCACCGCCCTGCTCGGCAGCAGCCTGTTGCTTGGTGGCTACACCAGCGCCGCGGACCTCGAGCCATTGCGCGTCGCCAACCAGAAATCCGGCATCAAGCTGCTGCTCGAGGCTGCCGGCGAACTCGACGACGTGCCGTACCAAATCGACTTCTCCGAGTTCCCCGCCGCCGCCCCCCTGGGCGAGGCGCTGAACGCCGGCGCCGTCGACATCGGTGGCCTGGGTGATGCCCCCTATGTGTTCGCCCTGGGTGCCGGTGCGCCACTCAAGGTGGTGGAAATCATCCAACGCGATGGTCGCTACACCACTTCGATCCTGGCGCCGAAGAATTCGCCGTTGAAGACCGTGGCCGACCTCAAGGGCCAGCGCATCGTCACCAACCGCGGCTCCATCGGCCACTTTCTGGTGATCCGCGCACTGCGCGAAGCCGGCCTGAAAACCTCCGACGTGACCTTCGTCAACCTGCTGCCCACCGATGCCCGCAGCGCCCTGGAAAGCGGCGCCGCCGATGCCTGGTCGACCTGGGATCCGTACACCACCATCGCCATCACCCAGAACGGCGCGCGCATCCTGCGCAGCAGCGACAACCTGCTGACCAACCACTTCTACCTGGCCGCCACCCAGGCCGCCGTCGATGGCAAACGCGTGCAGCTCGAAGATTTCGTCAAGCGCGTCGAGCGCGCCTTCCTGTGGGCCAACGACCACCACCAGGCCTATGCCGAAGCCCAGGCGCGGGTGACCGGCCTGCCGGTCGAGGTGCACCTGGAGTCGGTGAAGGCCACCGTGCACTCGCGCGCCGAGATCACTGACGAGGTCATCGCCGGGCTGCAGCAGGTCTCGGACATCTACCTGGAAGAAGGCGTGCTGAGCCGCGCCGTGGACGTCTCCCAAGGCTTCGACCCGAGCTTCAACGCCGCCCGCGCCGAGCAGCCCGAAAAAGCGCTCGCCCAGGCGCAGCCCCAGTAATCCGCCAGGAGCACCTTCCATGAGCAAACAACAGATCAAACTCGGCGCCATGATCCACGGGGTCGGCCACGGCTGGGGCGAATGGCGCCACCCGGATGCACTGGCCGCGTTAATCGGGCACGTCGGTCTGGCCGCGCCCACCCACGGCAACACCTTGCGCCGTCTGCCGGGCCAGATGGCCTGAACGCCCGCCGCCGCCTCGTCCAGCCGGCCAGCGGCGGCCCACCTCAATCGAAAGGAGCAACCCATGAGCCTCGAATTCATCGGCCTGATCGGCCCCCAGGAAGGCAGCGAATCCCAGGCGCCACGCGGCCCGGTAGTGGACATCGACTTTATCAAGGCCTTCGCCCAGGCCCAGGAATACGGCGGCTTCGACAAGGCGTTGCTGGCCGTCAACACCAGCGCACCGGACTCGCTGATCCTGGCCAGCTACGTGGCCGCGGTGACCGACAAGCTGGGCCTGCTGGTCGCCCACCGCCCGGGCTTCCAGGCGCCGACCTTCGCCGCCCGGCAGTTCGCCACCCTCGATCACCTGAGCCGCGGCCGCGCCTCGATCAACGTGATCACCGGCGGCGACAGCGGCGACCTGCAGCGTGACGGCGACTACCTCGACAAGGACGCCCGTTACGCACGCACCGAGGAGTACCTGGATGTCCTGCGCAAGACATGGACCCGCACCGAACCCTTCGATCACCAGGGCGAGCACTACCGCATCGAAGACAACCTCACCCTGGTCAAACCGCTACAGAAGCCCCAGGTACCGATCTATTTCTCGGGAGCATCGGACGCCGCCGTGGAAGTCGCCGCCAAGCACGCCGACGTGTACATGATGTGGGGCGAGCCCCTGGAGCAGGTCCGCGAGCGCATCGCCAAGGTGCGCAAGGCCGCCGCCAAGTACGGCCGCGACAAACACATTCGCTTCAGCCTGTCGCTCAGGCCGATCCTCGGCGCCACCGAGGAAGAAGCCTGGGCCCGAGCCGAGCGCACTCTGGCCGATGCACGGGAGCTGATCCACCTGCGCCAGGGCAAGCGCCGCGACAGGAATTTCGGTACCAGCAACGCTGGCTCCTCGCGCCTGGTGGAACTGGCGGGCCAACGCAAGGTGCATGACAAACGCCTGTGGACCGAGATCGCCGCCCTCAGCGGCGGCGCCGGTAACTCCACCTCCCTGGTCGGCACCCCGGAACAGGTCGCCGAGGCCGCGCTGGAGTACTACAACATCGGCGTGAGCACCTTCCTGTTCCGCGGCTTCGAGCAACTGCGCGACGCCGTGGAATACGGCCAGGATCTGCTACCGCGCATTCGCGCCCTGGTCGAGCAACAGAACCACGCCAAGACCATCAGCAACGCCTGAGGCCCGCCATACAGCTCGCCCAGGCGTGGTTTCCACTGCCATTAGCCAATAAAAAGCCCCGGCATCTGGCCGGGGCTCTCTATTCACAAAGCCGCCATCAACGCAGCGATGGTCCCTGGAAGCCCATCCACAACGCCAGGTGCTCCGCCACGCTGGCGCCGAGCTTCTTGGTGAAGCGATCCAGCGGGCTTTCCTGCACGGTGAAGTCGACCATCTCTTCCTGGCCGATCACCTCGCGGGCCACGTAGCTGGTGCTGCCCAGCCCGTCGATCAGGCCCAGGCTCAGGGCCTGCTCGCCGGACCAGATCAGGCCGGAGAACAGCTCGGGATGCTCGGCATCCTTGAGGCGATCGCCACGGCCCTTCTTCACGCTGTCGATGAACTGCTTGTGGGTGGTGTCCAGCACCGTTTTCCAGAAACGGGTTTCCTCGTCCTTCTGCGGCTGGAATGGGTCGAGGAATGCCTTGTGCTCACCCGAGGTGTACACGCGACGCTCGACGCCAAGCTTCTCCATGGTGTCGACGAAGCCGAAACTGGCCGCCGTGACGCCGATGGAACCCACCAGGCTGGCCTTGTCGGCGTAGATCTGGTCGGCGGCACTGGCGATGTAATAGGCACCCGATGCACCGAGATCGGAAATCACCGCATAGACCTTGATGTCCGGGTGCTCGCCACGCAGGCGGCGGATTTCGTCGTACACGTAGCCCGACTGCACCGGGCTGCCGCCCGGGCTGTTGATGCGCAGGACCACGCCCTTGGTGTTCGGGTCCTTGAATGCAGCGCGCAGGCTGCCGACGATGTTGTCGGCGCTGGCCGCTTCCTTGTCGGCAATCATGCCGCGCACCTCGATCACCGCGGTGTGGGCCGAGCTGCTGCCGCTTTGCGTGCTGATCAGCGGCGAGAACAGCGCCAGGGCGCCGAACAGGTAGATGAAGGTCAGCAGCTTGAAGAAGATGCCCCAGCGACGCGAGCGGCGCTGCTCGTGGACACTGGCCAGCAAGGTCTTCTCGAGGAGCTTCCAGCTCTTCGGGTCACTCTCGGAGACCGACGACGTCTTTCTCTCACCCCACATGCTCAATCTCCTCGGTTCGGGTCTCGGCTACCCTGCTGCTCAGCCAGGTACTCAATTGCATGAAATGGTCGATCGACAACTTCGGCTGATAAAGGCTCAGCGCCTCCAGCGTCTGGGCACCATAGCCCACCGCCACCGAATCCATACCCGCACGCTGCGCCATCAGCAGGTCGAACGACGAGTCGCCGACCATCAGCGCCTGCTCGGCGCTCACCCCGCAGTGTTGCAGAATCTCGTGGAGCATCCGCGGGTCCGGCTTGCTGGCCGTTTCATCGGCGCAGCGGGTGATGTCGAAGTAATCCTGCCAGCCCAGGGTATCGAGAATCCGCTGCAGGCCTCGGCGGCTCTTGCCGGTGGCGACCGCCAGCTGATAGCCCTGCTGGCGAAACCTCGCCAGGCTCTGCTCGACACCGTCGAAGAACGCCGAAGGCGTCTGGTCCAGGGCCACATAGCAGTCGCTGTAGCGGGCATGGAAGCGTTCGACGTGCGCCGCTTCGCCGAGTTCCGGATAAAGGGTGGTGATCGCCTCGGGCAGCGCCAGGCCGATGATGCCCTTGACCGCCTCGTCGCTGCGCCGCGGCACGCCGCACAGATCGGCGGCCTGGTGCATGGCGGTGACGATGCGGGCGATGGAATCGACCAGGGTGCCGTCCCAGTCGAAGATCAGCAGCTCGTAGTCACGCACTCAGGCGCTCCACGGTGCGTGCCCACATCTCGTCGACCGGCGCCTCGAGTTTCAGCACGCCGCCCTCGGGCAGCGGGATGTTCAGCTCGTAGGCATGCAGGAACAGGCGCTTGCCGCCCAGCTCGCGAATCTCCCGGGTGAAGTCGTCATCGCCGTACTTGCTGTCACCGGCGATGCAGTGCCCGCCGTACTGGGCGTGCACGCGAATCTGGTGGGTACGGCCGGTCACCGGCTTGGCTTCGATCAGGGTGGCGAACTCGCCGAAGCGGCGCAGCACGCGAAATACGGTCAGCGCCTCCTTGCCTTCGGGGTTGACCTCCACCATCCGCTCGCCGGAACGCAGGTTACTCTTGAGCAGCGGCGCGTTGATCTGTTTCTTGGCGGTCGCCCAGTGGCCGCGCACCAGCGCCATGTAGCGCTTGTCGACGCCGTCGCCGCGCAGTTGCTCATGCAGGTGGCGCAGCATGCTGCGCTTCTTGGCGATCATCAGCAGGCCCGAGGTGTCACGGTCCAGGCGATGCACCAGCTCCAGGTCCTTGGCATCCGGACGCAGCTGGCGAAACGCCTCGATCACCCCGTAGTTAAGGCCGCTGCCACCATGCACGGCGATGCCGGCCGGCTTGTTGAGCACGATCAGCGCCTTGTCTTCATAGACGATGGCCGCTTCCAGGCGCTGCAGCAGGCCCTGGGCCAGCGGCTCGGGCTCGTCGCGTTCGGCCAGACGCAGCGGCGGCACGCGCACGACGTCGCCGGCCTGCAGCTTGTACTCGGGCTTGATGCGCCCCTTGTTGACCCGTACCTCACCCTTGCGCAGGATGCGGTAGATCAGGGTCTTGGGAACGCCCTTGAGCTGGTTGCGAAGGAAGTTGTCGATGCGCTGACCCGCGAGCTCAGGCGCGACCTCGAGCAGCTGAACGCCGGAGGTTGGGGGAGTAGGTGTCGTCATGGCCGCAATCATACAATTTTTATGCATTTGAAGCACTTAATCATTGCTGCTATAGTCGCGAATGCCGTCAAAAGCGGCCTGATTCGCGGATGTTGCCAAACCGCCATCGCGAATCGAGCAACCCACTTCAGGACATAAGGCCGTCCGACGGGCATCTCACAGAGCGAAAGGCCGGATGGCTGCTCGAGAAACTCGGAAACAAGGCCTGAGACACAGATGCGTGACCTGCCCAACTGGACGGTCGCGGTAATGCCAACCCGCTGCGGATTTTCGTGAGCGGCACCCGATTTTCAGCGATACGTGTAGGGTGGAGATGCACAACGGTCGGCCTGCGTAGCAAAGAGCTTTATCTAAAGACGCGTCATATCGTCCGCTACCGACCCTTGATTCCTCCTCCTGACTGAGAACCTGTTTAGGGTCTCGCGAGCTAGCGCCACGCAAGACGCTACGTTAGTAACAGCCCCCGTTCGGGGCGGCCGAGGAAACGACCTTTACCCGCGTGGTAAACGGGCCTTCCAGACCGGTTTCAACGCAGCAAGGCCGATGCTTAGCCGATCACAAGCGAGTTCTGAGGGCTTTCTGTCACATACAGCAAGCAGGAGACGTCCGTCGCGGCCCAGCAAAACTGGCTGCTGCCGCTAGACAATGAAACGATTTACGCCCGTTTCTGACGCACCTGACACCGACCCTGAGCGTCGTGTGTGCCTAACGCGGCTTCCGGCAGCACCGGAAACCACTGGTACCACATGAAAAGAATGCTGATTAACGCAACTCAACCCGAAGAGTTGCGTGTTGCGCTGGTAGATGGCCAGCGCCTGTACGATCTGGACATCGAGTCCGGCGCCCGTGTACAGAAGAAATCCAATATCTACAAAGGTCGTATCACCCGCGTAGAACCCAGCCTCGAAGCGGCGTTCGTCGACTTCGGCTCCGAGCGTCACGGCTTCCTCCCCCTCAAAGAAATCTCCCGCGAATACTTCAGCAAGGCCCCCGAAGGCCGCGTCAACATCAAGGACGTGCTCAAGGAAGGCCAGGAAGTCATCGTTCAGGTCGAGAAAGAAGAGCGTGGCAACAAGGGCGCAGCCCTGACCACCTTCATCAGCCTCGCCGGTCGTTACCTGGTACTGATGCCCAACAACCCGCGTGCCGGTGGCATCAGCCGCCGCATCGAAGGTGAAGAGCGCAACGAACTGCGCGAGGCGCTCAACGGCCTCGACATCCCGGGCGACATGGGCCTGATCGTGCGCACCGCCGGCCTGGGCCGCAGCAGCGAAGAAATGCAGTGGGACCTCGACTACCTGCTGCAACTGTGGAGCGCCATCAAGGAAGCCTCCCAGGACCGCCCTGCCCCGTTCCTGATCTACCAGGAAAGCAATGTCATCATCCGCGCCATCCGCGACTACCTGCGCCAGGACATCGGCGAAGTACTGGTCGACAGCGTCGAAGCCCAGGAAGAAGCCCTGACCTTCATTCGCCAGGTGATGCCGCAGTACGCCAGCAAGATCAAGCTGTACGAAGACAGCGTGCCGCTGTTCAACCGCTTCCAGATCGAAAGCCAGATCGAAACCGCCTTCCAGCGTGAAGTGAAGCTGCCGTCCGGTGGCTCGATCTACATCGACCCGACCGAAGCCCTGGTGTCCATCGACATCAACTCGGCGCGTGCCACCAAAGGCAGCGACATCGAAGAAACCGCCCTGCAGACCAACCTGGAAGCGGCCGAAGAGATCGCCCGCCAGCTGCGCCTGCGCGACATCGGCGGCCTGATCGTCATCGACTTCATCGACATGACCCCGGCCAAGAACCAGCGCGCCGTCGAAGAGAAGGTTCGCGAAGCCCTGGAAGCCGACCGCGCCCGCGTACAGGTCGGCCGCATCTCGCGCTTCGGCCTGCTGGAAATGTCCCGCCAGCGCCTGCGTCCGTCCCTGGGCGAAAGCAGCGGCATCGTCTGCCCGCGCTGCAACGGTCAAGGCATCATCCGCGACGTCGAATCGCTGTCCCTGGCCATCCTGCGCCTGATCGAAGAAGAAGCCCTGAAGGACCGTACCGCCGAGGTTCGCGCCCAGGTGCCGATCCCGGTCGCCGCCTTCCTGCTCAACGAGAAGCGCAACTCGATCACCAAGATCGAACTGCGTACCCGTGCGCGCATCGTCATCCTGCCGAACGATCACCTGGAAACCCCGCACTTCGAAGTGCAGCGTATCCGTGACGACAGCCCGGAAGCCCAGAGCGCCCAGACCAGCTACGAAATGGCCACGGTCGAAGCCGAGGAAGAAAAACCGGCAGCCGCGACCCGCACCCTGGTTCGCCAGGAAGCCGCCATCAAGGCCGCCCCGCCGCGCAGCGCACCGGCTCCGGTCAGCGAAGCCGCGCCAGCCGCTCCGGTTGCCGCTGCTGCCCCCGCCGGTGGCCTGTTCAAAGGCCTGGTGAAGTCCCTGGTGGGCCTGTTCGCCGGCGCCGAAGAGCAGAAGCCGACCGTGGTCGAGAAAAAGCCGGGCGAGCGCCAGCCGCGCGGTGACGAGCGTCGCAACGGTCGTCAGCAGAACCGCAACCGTGGCAACCGCCGCGACGACGATCGCAAGCCGCGCGAAGAACGCCAACCGCGCGAGGATCGTGCCGCCCGCGAAGAGCGTGCACCCCGTGAGGAACGCGCGCCACGTGAAGAGCGTCAACCGCGTGCACCGCGTGAAGACCGCCAGGCCCGTGAGAACGTGGAAGTACGCGAGCCTCAGGAAGTGCGCCAGTCCCGCCCGCCGCGCGAACCGCGTGAAGGCCAGGAAAACCGTCGCGAGCGTCGTCCCCGCGAAGAGCGCCAGCCACGCGAACTGCGTGCCCCGCTGGACGCCGAGCCGCAGAACGAAAACACCGCCGTTGCCGGCGAAGAAGCCCGCGCCGAGCGTCCGCAACGCGAACCGCGTCAGCCACGCCAGCCGCGCGAAGAGCGTCAACCGCGCGCCGAGCAGGCCAAGGCCGACAGCGCTGAAGAAGAGGTGCTGAACAGCGAAGAGCAGCAGGACGACGATCAGGACGGCAACGAAGGTGGTGACCGCCCACGTCGCCGTTCCCGTGGTCAGCGTCGCCGCAGCAACCGTCGCGAACGTCAGCGCGATGCCGATGGCAATCCGATCGAAGGCAGCGACGAGAATGTCGAGCAGCCGGTCGCCGGCGCCAGCATCGCCGCAGCCGCCACCGTGGCGGCCGTGATCGCGGAAACCGAGCAACCGGCCGAGCAGGACGCCAACGGCGAAAGCCAGGCGGCTGCCCCTGTCGAGGCCGCTCAGGCACCTGCTGCAGTCGCAGCCGAGCAACCGGCCCCGGCCGAGGACGCCGCTCCGGCACCCGTAGTCGCCGAGCGCGCCGACCTGGTGATCGAAGCACTGCCGGAAGTCGAGCAACCGCGTGAGCAGGCGCCGGTTTTCGAAGCCGTTGCCGAGCAGCCAGCTGTCGTCGCCGAAGCGGTGAGCGAGCCCGCCGTCGTCGAAGCAGCCGCTGTCGAGAAACCGCTTGCCGAAGCGCCGCTGGCCGAAACCACCGTCGTCACCGAGCCAGCGCCCGCAGCCGAAGCTGAAGCGGCAACTGCACCGGTCGTGGAAGCCGCAGCGGTCGTCGAGCAAGCGCCTGCCGAGCAGCCTGCGCCAGCAGCCGTGGCCAGCAGCAATGGCCGTGCACCGAACGACCCCCGTGAAGTGCGCCGTCGCAAGCGTGAAGAGGAGCGTCTGGCTCGCGAAGCCGAGGAAGCTGCCAAGACTGCCGCCGCGGCACCTGCCGTGGTCGAGGCCGCTCCGATCGCTGAAGTCGCCCCTATCGTTGAAGCAGCTCCGGTCGTCGAAAGCGAGGCCCTGGTCGATGCCCAGCCAGCCAGCGAGCCGGTCGAGCAAGCCGAACAGGCCGACGTCATCGTCACGCCGGTCGACGAAAGCGCCCAGCGGGATCAGGATGCGCCCAAGCCGCAAGCCTGATAGCTGACGCGTAAACAGAAAAGGGATGCCTCGGCATCCCTTTTTTATTGCCTGCGATTCGGGGGAAAAGGGCCGTCCAGGCCCTGGGGGCAATGGAAATGCGGCAGGAGGACCGCGAGCCCCGCCAAGGCGGCGAGGCCACGCAATCAGAGCAGGTTCGGCTCGATTTCCAGGCTGACCCCAAAGCGCTCGGCGATATCGGCCTGGATGCGCCGTGCCAGGTCGAGCAGTTGCTGCCCGCTGGCGTTGCCATGGTTGACCAGCACCAGCGCCTGCAGCCGGTGCACGCCTGCATCGCCGTCGCGATAGCCCTTCCAGCCGGCCTTTTCGATCAGCCAGCCAGCTGCCAGCTTGACCTGGCCGTCGGCCTGGGGATAGGCCACCAGGTCGACATGCTCGGCCTGCAGACGCTGCGCCAGTTCGGCTGGCACCAGGGGGTTCTTGAAGAAGCTGCCGGCGTTGCCGAGCACGGCAGGATCCGGCAGTTTCTCGCTGCGGATGGCGCAGATCGCGCGGCTGACATCCAGGGCGGTTGGCGCCTCGATGCCCTGCTCCGCCAGGCGCAGGCGCACCGGGCCGTAATCGAGATGCAGTGGCGCGTGGCGGCTCAGGGCGAAGCGTACGCGCAGGATGATCCAGCGCCCACTTTCACGCTTGAACAAGCTGTCGCGATAGGCGAAGGCGCACGCCTGCAGGTCGAACTCGCGAACCTCGCCGCTCTGTCGATCCAGGGCCGTGAGACCGAGGAAACAGTCCTTGAGCTCGACACCGTAGGCGCCGATGTTCTGCACCGGCGAGGCGCCAACGGTACCGGGGATCAGGCTGAGGTTCTCCAGGCCGACCAGGCCCTGGCCCAGCGTCCACAACACGAAGTCGTGCCAGGGCTCGCCGGCTTCGGCTTCGATCTGCACGCACTGGCCATCGTCGGCGAGCACGCGAATGCCGCGGCCGACCATATGCAATACCAGCGCCTCGACATCGGCGGTCAACAGCAGGTTGCTGCCACCACCAAGCACCAGCAGCGGCACCTGACGCTCGCGCGCCGCCTCGAGCGCCTGGCGAACCTGATGCTCGTCGCCGGCCTCGGCCCAGTAGCGCGCGGCCACGTCCACGCCAAAGGTGTTATAGGCCTTGAGCGATACGCCCGACTGCACCACCAGGCTCATAACCGTCCCTTGAGTTCGATCAACAAGGCATCGCTGGCCTGCTCGAGCAGATCCAGCACGTGCTCGAAACCTTCGCTGCCACCGTAATAGGGATCCGGTACCTCCTCCTCGGCCAGGCCGAAACGCCGCAGGTACAGATCCAGCTCGCCCCGTGCCTGGGCCGGGCGCAGGCGCTGCAGGTCGCGCAGATTGGCGCCGTCCATGGCCAGGATCAGGTCGAAACGGGCGAAGTCGTCAGGCGAGACCTGGCGGCCGCGCAGGCTGGACAGGTCGTAGCCACGGCGCTTGGCCGCTTCCTGAGTTCGCGAGTCCGGCGCCTTGCCGATGTGCCAGTCACCGGTGCCGGCGGAATCGACGTCGATCCGCTCGGCCAGGCCGGCCTGTTGCAGACGCTGGCGCAACACCGCCTCGGCGGTGGGCGAACGGCAGATGTTGCCCAGGCAGACGAACAGGACGCGCATCAGGCGCCCAGCAACCGGCGCACGCGATCCAGGTCTTCCTGGGTATCGACGCCGGCGGGCGGCGCTTCCAGGGCGTCAGCGACGTGGATACGCACGCCATGCCAGAGCGCGCGCAGCTGCTCCAGGCATTCGGTGTTCTCCAGCCAGCACGGGCCCCAGGTGACGAAGTCCTGCAGGAAGCCGGCGCGGTAGGCATAGATGCCGATATGCCGGCGATAGGGAACGCCTGCCGGCAAACTGTCGCGATCAGCGGCAAAGGCATCCCGCGCCCAGGGCAGCGGCGCGCGGCTGAAGGTCAGCGCCAGGCCGTTGAGGTCGCTGGCGACCTTGACCACGTTGGGATTGAAAAGCGCCGCGACATCCTCGATCGGCTCGGCCAGGGTGGCGATGCCCGCCTGGGGATTGCTCGCCAGGTTGGCGGCCACCTGGTCGATGATCGACGGCGGCACCAGCGGCTCGTCGCCCTGCACGTTGACCACGATGGCATCGGCAGCCAGGCCCAGCGCCGCGGCCACTTCGGCCAAACGGTCGGTGCCGGAGTTATGGTCGACCCGGGTCAGCAGCACCCTGGCGCCAAAACCCTGGCAGGCCTCGACGATACGGGCATCGTCGGTGGCCACCACCACCTGGGTCGCACTGCTCTTGCAGGCCTGCTCCCACACATGCTGGACCATCGGCTTGCCGGCGATATCCTGCAGCGGCTTGCCGGGCAGGCGGGTAGACGCATAGCGCGCCGGAATCACCACGGTAAAGGCGTTGCTCATGTTACTTGTCCAGGCGCTCGTCATCGTTGAGGGTGCGGGCTTCGCTTTCCAGCATCACCGGAATGCCATCGCGGATCGGATAGGCCACACCGGCGCCCTTGCTGATCAGTTCGGTCTTGTCCTGGCTGAGCTTGAGCGGGCCTTTGGTGATCGGGCAGGCCAGGATATCGAGCAGTTTCGGGTCCATGGGAAATCCTTGAGAACAGAGAAGAAGTAGAGCGCGAAGGCTTAGTGCCGCTCGCCGAGCAGACGTTCCAGCCGGGCGTCGAACCAGGCGCGGAACGCCGCGGAGGGCTGGGCCTCGACGGCCAGGTACCACCAGTCGTCGGCCGCAAAGGCCCGGCACTTCACCGCATCCTTCTCGGTCATCAGCAGCGGCAGCGCTGGCGAGAAATTCAGCAGCTCGGCGCTGTAGGCCGCATGGTCGGCGAAGGCATGCGCGACAGGCCGCCAGTGTAGCGCCTCGAGGGTTTTGAAGAAACGCTGCGGGTTGCCGATGCCGGCCACCGCATGCATGGCCTGGCCCGGGGGAAAATGATCGAGCGGACGGCGCTCGCCGCTGCGCAGGTTGATCAGCGCGGTGGGTTGCAGGGTGAAGGCGTAGCCACCGGCCGGATCCTGCGCCGCGCCGTTGTAGAGGCAGGCATCCACGCTCTGCAGGCGCTCGGCCGGCTCGCGCAACGGCCCGGCCGGCAGGCAGCGGGCATTGCCGAGGCCGCGGGCGGCATCGATCAGCACCAGCTCCACGTCACGGGCCAGGCGGTAGTGCTGCAGGCCATCGTCGCTGAGCAGCAGGTCCAGCGGCTCCTCGGCCAGCAAGGCCCGCGCCGCCCGGCTGCGATCCGGGTCGATCATCAGCGGCACGCCGCAGCGCTGCACGATCAGCAGCGGCTCGTCGCCCGCCTGCTCGGCGCTGTGCTCGGCCCTGACTCGCCAGGGAAAACTTGGCGGATTGGCACCATAGCCGCGGCTGATCACCCCGACGCGCAGGCCGCGGGCCTGGCACTGCTCGACCAGCCAGAGAATCAGAGGGGTCTTGCCGGTACCGCCAACGGTGATGTTACCCACCACGATCAGCGGCACGGGTGCGCGATAGATCTCACCCTCGCCCGCCAGGAAGCGCGCACGCTTGCGCTCTGCCACGCCGCGGTACAGGGCCTCCAGCGGGCGCAGCAGCGCCAGCGCTGGATGCCCCTCGTACCAGGCCTTGACCAGACGGTCGGCAAAACTCGCCATCAGGGCGCTGCCTGGCTCTCGACCGTGGTGATGCGCAGGTGCGCGAAGCCCAGCTTGCCGGCGGCGTCCATGGCGGTGATCACCGACTGGTGGCTGGTCTTGGCGTCGGCGCTGATGGTCAGCGGCAGGCTGTTGTCGCCGCCGGACTCCTTCTGCAGCGCCGCCATCAGGTTGTCCAGATCGTTCTTGATCAAGGCCTGACCATTGAGCGAGAAGCTGCCATCCGCCGAGATCACCACTTCCAGCTGCTTGAGCTCGCTCTGCTCCGGCGGCGTGCCGCTGGCCGCTTCGGGCAGGTCGACCTGCATGCGGGTTTCCCGGGTGAAGGTGGTGCTTACCACGAAGAACAGCAACAGGATGAACACCACGTCGATCAGCGAGGCGAGATTGATCTCGACCTGCTCGCGCCGTCTACGTCTGAACTTCACGCCTTTTTGCTCCCCTTGGCCGGCTTGGGCTCCTCGGCCAGGTCGACGTCGCGCTCGCCCTGGACCATTTCCACCAGCTTGATCGCCTCCTGCTCCATGCCGATCACCAGCTCATCGACACGGCGCTGCAGGAAACGGTGGAAGAACAGCGCCGGAATCGCCACGGCCAGGCCCGATGCGGTGGTGATCAGCGCCTTGGCGATACCGCCGGCGAGCAACGCCGGGTTGGCGGTGCTGCCGCCCATGAACGAGCCGAAGATGTCGATCATGGCGATCACCGTGCCGAGCAGGCCGAGCAGCGGCGTGATGCCGGCGATGGTGCCCAGGGCGTTGAGGTAGCGCTCCATCTCGTGGATCACCCGTGCGGCGGCCTCCTCGATGCACTCCTTCATGATCTCGCGACCGTACTTGGAGTTGGCCAGGCCTGCCGCGAGGATCTCGCCCAGTGGCGAATCGGCGCGCAGTTCCTTGAGTTTCTGGCTGTTGAGCTGCTTGTCCTTGATCCAGCGCCACACCTGCCCCAGCAGATGCGGTGGGGTGACCCGGCTGACGCGCAGGGTCCACAGACGCTCGGCAATGATGCCCAGGGCAGCGATTGAACACAGAATGATCGGCAGCATCACCCAGCCGCCAGCTTTAACCAGTTCCCACACGGTGGCAGATCCCCTTCGCAAAAGTGGCGCCACTCTAGCATAGGGCCGTGATGTCGCCGACGGCTGCGGTTCTCATTTTTCCCGCCAGAAGCGCGGTATTTCACGCAGTGCCCGTGGCTCGCCAAAGGTGCCGAGGTCGATACGCAGTGCGCCGGTCGCGACGCTGTCGTAGGCCCGGGCCTCGAAGGCGTCATACCGGGAGACCACCATCGGATGCGGATGCCCATAGGCATTGTGCTTGCCCCGCGAATACAGCACCGCCTGGGGCTGCACCGCCTTGAGCAAGGCCCAGGACGACGAACTGCGGCTGCCGTGGTGCGGCGCCACCAGCCAGCGGGCCTGCAGCTCGCGACCGCTGTCGATCAGCGCGCGCTCGGCCCGCGCGTCGATATCCCCGGTCAGCAGGATGCGCTCGCCGGCCGCCTCGATCATCAACACGCAAGAAGACTGGTTGCTGTCCGCCGCCTCGGCCCAGCGCCAGGTGCTGAACTGCACGCCATCCCATGCCCAGGTCGCTTGCCCGCACGCCTCTGCGCCGAGGCCGGCGGGTAGCGCGGGTGCCTCGCCACTGACCACGCGTTTCACCGGCATGCCCCGCGCGACCGCCTCGGCACCGCCGGAGTGGTCATTGTCCGAATGGCTGATCAGCAACATGTCCAGTGCGCGCACATCCAGCGCCCGCAACGAGGGCAGCACCACCCGCTCGCCCAGGTCGAAATCGCCGAAGCTGGGGCCGGCGTCATACAGCAGCGCGTGATGGCGGGTCAGCACCAGCATCGACAGCCCCTGGCCGACATCCAGCATCCATACCTCGGCGCGCTGCTCGGCAGGCCGCTCTACCGGCGTGAACAGCAACGGCAGCAGCAGGATCAGCCCCAGGCTGCGCAACGGCACACCGCCCGGCAATAGAATGAACAGCGCGCCCAGCGCCACCAGCAGCCAGCCCCACAACGGCAGGTGGCTGGGCAACCAGGCCGGCAGCCACTCGGCCATCAAGCCGAGCAGGCGGAACAGCCACTCCAGGGAGAAGCCGGCCAGCCACAGCAGCCCCTCGCCAAGCCAGGGCACCGGCAGCAGCAAGGTGCCGAGCAGCGCCAGCGGTACCACGGCGAAACCGACCCAGGGCACGGCGATCAGATTGGCCAGCGGGCTGCTGGCACTGATCGGCAGGCCGAGGGCCAACAGCATCGGCAGCAGGCCCAGGGTCATCGCCCACTGCGCGCGCCCCAAGGTGCGCCACCAGGCCCAGGCGCCCAGGCGCGCGGCGAAAATCACAATCAGCAGACCCACCGCGCCGAACGACAGCCAGAATCCCGGCTGCAACACCGCCAGGGGCTCCAGGAGCAGCACCGCGACCAGTGCCATCAGCAACGGCAAGGTGATACCCAGGTGACGAAAGCGCCAGCGCCACAGCAGCACCAGGCCGATCATCGCGCAGGCCCGCTGCACCGGCACCTCGAAGCCGGCCAGCAGGCTGTAGCCCAGCGCCGAGGCGAAGCCCAGCAGGCAGGCCGTGGGCAGCCAGGGCAACGCGCGTGGCCACCAGCCCAGGCGGGCCAGCCAGAACACCAGGCCGTAGAACATGCCGGCTACCAGCGTCACGTGCTGGCCGGAGATCACCAGCAGATGCACCGTGCCGGTGTCCTGCAGCACCCGCCAGTCGGCGACCGACAGGCCGGAGCTGTCGCCCAGCACCAGGGCGGCCAGCCCGCCGGCACGGCCATGGGGATCCTCGGCGAGCATGTGCTGGCGCAAGCGGTCGCGCCACGCCGAACTGCCGCCGGCTTCGCTCAGGCGCTGGCCGGACTTGATGGTGCCCACGCCACCGATACGCTGGGCCAGCAGCCAGGCCTCGTAATCGAAGGATTGCGGGTTGACCAGCCCATGGGGCCGCTTGAGGTTGACCGCCAGTCGCCAGGTTTCGCCAGCACGGATCTCCGGCCCGCCATACCAGGACAGACGCAGCAGTCGCGGCAGCTCGGCGCGCCGCGACCGAGGCTCGGCCAGGTGAAAGCGCACCAAGCCGTCACGCACATCCGGCAGGTCCACCACCCTGCCCTCCAGCCATAGCGTGCGACCGTCCAGTGCCGGGTCCAGGCGATCATCCAGCGCCCATTGGGCCGACAGGCAGGCCCAGCTGAAGCCGAGCAGCAACAGGCCGATCCGGTAACTGCGAAACGGCAGCAGGATCAGCCCCAGCAGCGCGGACGCCAGCAACAGCGAGACCGGTGGCAGCTGGGGTAGAAAGCGCAGCACCAGCAGGCCGGCGGCCAATGCCAACAATGCGCTGCGCAAGTCGCCTGTTCGCGTCCCGTCCATGGGCGTCCCGCTATGGAATCAAAAGGGCAGAAACGACAAGGCCGCCATGTTCATGGCGGCCTTCTGAGCCTAGCAGGCGGACGACGACGCGCGGCCGTCATTCGTAACGCAATGCCTCGGCCGGCTGGGTACGCGATGCGCGCCAGGACGGATACAGGGTGGCAAGGAAGCTCAGGGTCAGCGCGGCGCTGCAGATCAGCACCACGTCGGCGACCTGCAGTTCCGACGGCAGGGTGCTGATGAAGTACACATCGGAGCTGAAAACGTGCTGGCCGCTGACGCGCTCCAGCCAACCCACCAGTTCGCTGACGTTGAGCGCCGCCAGCACCCCGAGCACGCCGCCGATCAGGGTGCCGATCACCCCGATCACCGTGCCCTGGACCATGAAGATGCCCATGATCTGTCGCGGCGTGGCGCCCAGGGTGCGCAGGATGGCGATATCGGCGCCCTTGTCGGCGACCACCATGATCAGCGTGGCGATGATGTTGAAAGCGGCCACCGCGACGATCAGCAGCAGCAGCAGACCGATCATGGTCTTCTCCATCTTCATGGCGCTGAACAGGCTGCCCTGGGTCTGCGTCCAGTCGCTGGCGTGGTAGCCCTCGCCCAGCTGCGTGGCGATCGCCGCCGCCACCTGGGGCGACTGGTACAGGTCCTTGAGCTTGAGGCGAATGCTCTGCACCGACCCCGGCTCGAGGCGCTGGATCTGCGCGGCATCGGCGACGTTGATCAGCGCCAGGGAGCTGTCCAGGTCGGCGCCGACCTTGAAGATGCCGACCACGTTGAGGCGTTGCATGCGCGGTGTGATACCGCCGGGCACCGAGCTGACTTCCGGCACGATCAGCGCCAGGCGATCACCGATCTGCAGCTGGAAGCGCCGTGCGGTGATCTCGCCGATGATCACCCCGTACTCGCCTTCGCGCAGGTCGCTCAGGCGGCCCTGCACCATGTGGTCACCGATGATCGACACCTTCGGCTCCAGCGCCGGGTCGATGCCGTGCAGCTGGATCGGCTGCATCACGCCGCGGTACGACAGCATGCCTTCCAGCTCGGCGAAGGGCACCGCTGCCTCGACCTGCGGGTTCTCCATCGCCACCTTGGCCGGCGCCTGCCAGTCGGCCAGGGCCGGTGCCCCGGCGATGGTCGCGTGGGGCACCATGCCGAGGATGCGCGAGCTCATTTCCCGGTGGAAGCCGTTCATCACCGACAGCACCACGATCATCGCCAGCACCCCCAGGGACAGGCCGATCATCGAGGTCAGGGAAATGAACGAGATGAAGTGATTGCGGCGCTTGGCGCGGGTGTAACGCAGGCCGATGAAGACACTCAGCGGGCGAAACATCAGGCGCGCACCAGCTTGCCGTCTTCCAGGCTCAGCACCCGGTCCATCTGCCGCGCCAGCTGCAGGTCGTGGGTGACGATCAGGAAGGCCGTCTGCGACTGGCTGCTGAGCTCACGCATCAACTCCTGAATGCCCTGGGCGGTGTGGTTGTCGAGGTTGCCGGTGGGCTCGTCGAGCAGTACCAGGCCGGGACGGTTGACCAGTGCCCGGGCAATCGCCACACGCTGTCGCTCACCGCCGGACAACTCGGCCGGCTTGTGGCTCAGGCGATGGCCGAGGCCGACGCGCTCGAGCAGTTCGCTGGCGCGCTGGCGCGCCTCACTGATCGGCGTCTTGCCGATCAGCAGCGGCATGCAGGCGTTTTCCAGGGCGGTGAATTCAGCCAGCAGGTGGTGAAACTGGTAGACGAAGCCCAGCGCGCGGTTGCGCAGCAGGCCGCGCTGCTTCTCGTTGAGCGCCGACAGTTCCTCGCCGGCCAGCCAGACGCTGCCGCTGCTCGGCGTATCCAGCCCGCCGAGCATGTTCAGCAGCGTGCTCTTGCCCGAACCGGAGCTGCCGACGATGGCCACGCGCTCGCCGGGAAACAGCTCCAGTTGCAGATCGTCGAGCACCACCACCGATTGCGGGCCTTCTTCGTAGCGCTTGCTCAGGTTGCGGCAGCTGAGCACGGCATTCGCCTGCGCCTGCACGACCGGATCACTCATAACGTAATGCCTCCGCGGGCTGGGTGCGCGCCGCGCGCCAGGCCGGATAAAGAGTAGCGAGGAA
>Ga0209371_1000616_pt1 | contig 31750 bp, 33 predicted proteins | sample AgamicAtAmrz_FD_187165 | JGI IMG/M metagenome (GOLD analysis project Ga0209371, IMG submission 187165) | Agave microbial communities from Guanajuato, Mexico - At.Am.rz (SPAdes) (version 2) | ecosystem: Host-associated > Plants > Roots > Rhizosphere | place: Guanajato, Mexico | collected 2012-06-07
CGGACGAGCTGGGCGCGTTTCTGCATGGCACGCGCGTGCTGATAAACCTGCTGCCGAGCACGCCGGAAACCGAAAATATTATTAATCGCGCCCTGCTGGAGCAGCTGGCGGATGACGCTTATCTGCTCAACCTGGCGCGCGGTGTGCACGTCGTGGATGAGGATCTACTGGCGGCGCTGGCGTCAGGCAAGCTGAAAGGCGCGATGCTTGATGTATTCCGCCGCGAGCCGCTGCCGCCGGAGAGTGACCTGTGGCGGCATCCGCGCGTGGCTATCACACCCCATATCGCTGCGGTAACGCGTCCGCTTGAAGCCATTGCCTTTATTGCAAAAACTATCGGCGCGCTGGAGCGGGGTGAGGCCACCACCGGGCAGGTGGATCTGACGCGCGGCTACTGACCGCCGCTAAAAATGCAGGTCAATACCTGTTATTCTTGCGGTAAATCACAGAAGGAGCGTCTTATGTATCCTGTTGACCTGCATATGCACACCGTTGCCAGCACCCACGCCTACAGCAATCTGCACGACTATATTGCTGCCGCGAAGCAAAAAGGCATCCGGCTGTTCGCCATTACCGATCACGGCCCGGATATGGCGGATGCCCCGCACCACTGGCACTTCATTAATATGCGCATCTGGCCGCGCGTAGTGGATGGCGTCGGTATCCTGCGCGGTATCGAAGCCAATATCAAAAATACCGCCGGGGAGATTGACTGTACCGGGCCGATGCTCGACTCGCTCGATCTGATCGTGGCGGGTTTCCACGAGCCGGTATTCCCGCCGCAGGACCAGGCCACCCATACCGAAGCGATGATCGCGACGATGGCCAGCGGGAACGTGCATATCATCAGCCATCCGGGGAATCCGAAGTTCCCGGTGGATATTCCTGCCATCGCCGCGGCGGCAGCCAAATACGATGTGGCGCTGGAGATCAATAATTCCTCCTTTATCCATTCGCGTAAAGGCAGCGAACCAAACTGCCGCGCCATCGCCGCTGCGGTACGCGACGCCGGAGGCCGTGTCGCGCTTGGCTCTGATTCCCACACTGCCTTTACCCTCGGCGATTTTGACGAGGCGCTGAAGGTGCTGCGCGAAGTGGATTTCCCGGAAGATCGCATTCTTAACGTCTCGCCGCGCCGCCTGCTGGGCTTCCTGGAGTCTCGCGGCATGACGCCGATTCCCGAACTGAACGATATTTAACATCACACCTTACTGGAACATTTATGAACGAGTTTTCGATGATTTGCCGCGTGCTTGGCTCCCTCTACTATCGCCAGCCGCAGGATCCGCTGCTGGCTCCATTGCTGGCGGCGATCCGCGAAGGCAAGCTGGCCCAGAGCTGGCCGCTGGAGCAGGACGCGCTGCTGGAACGTCTGCAAAACAGCGTGGATGACAGCAACGTAGCGGCGGATTATGCGGCGCTGTTCGTCGGCGCTGACTGCCGCGTATCACCGTTCCGCTCTGCGTGGCTGGACGACGCCCCGGAAAGCGAGGTGAAAGCCTTCCTTACCGAGCGCGGCATGCCAATGGGCAACACCCCGGCCGATCACTTTGGTTTTCTGCTGCTGGCCGCGTCCTGGCTGGAAGATAACGCCGCTGAAGACGAAAGCGAGGCGCTGGAAACCCTGTTCGCTGAGTTCCTGGTGCCCTGGTGCGGCACGTTTCTCGGCAAGGTTGAAGCCCATGCCACCACGCCATACTGGCGTACGCTGGCGCTGCTCACCCGCGAAGCGCTGGGCGCAATGTGGGACGAGCTGGAAGAAGAAGGCGATCAGCCTGAGTCGTAGGAGTGACATTAATCACGTTTATTATGTAACGCACTGTGCGTTATTAAAAATTATGTGACGCCAATCACATTTCATTGCGCGGCGATCGCTATGATACGCCGCTATGAAAACGCCTCTCTCCCTTGCTTTCACCACTGGCCTGCTCTCTGCCCTCTGGGCGTGGCTCGCCGTGGCGCTCAGCCTGCCATCCTGGGCGGGCTTCCTCGGCTGCACCGCTTTTTTCGCCTGTCCGCATCCGGGGCGAAAGGGGCTGCTTATCGCCTTCGCCACCGTTACCAGCGGCGTGGTATGGGCACAGGTCATTATCCATGCGGGTGCGCTGGTGACAGCGCAGTGGTCAGGTTATGCCCTTACCGGCGTTATCGCGTTCGTGATGTGTATACAGGCCCAGCGCAGGCTGCTGGCCTTTATTCCCGGTACCTTTATCGGTGCCTGCGCGACCTTTGCCGGGCAGGGCGACTGGCACAGCGTGCTGCCGGCGCTGTGGCTGGGTGTGGCGTTTGGCGCGGCGATGAATTTCAGCGGACGCTGGCTGGCGCGGCCGCGCAAGGCAGCCGATGTAAAGCCCGATGCCAAAAGCCTGGCGGACTAGCGCCAGCGCGACCTTCAACAAAACATTTACCACATAAATGAATGACCGGCCCGGAGTGTGAGCCACGCAGGGTTCTGAGAAATTATCCTGATCTGACACAGCAAAACCCAGCGGCTGTGCCAGGGTAAAATGACCGGACCCATTCTCGCTTTCATGGATGAGCTAACTCGCTGGAGTCATTCATGAAATCTATAATTTCAGCCCTGATTTTTTCTTTTATTACGACCGCTGCCCATGCCGGAAGCGGCACCATCCATTTTCGCGGCAGTATCGTTGAACCCCCGTGCGACGTCCGACCGGTTGACAATAGGCGACTGAACGTCAGCTGCTTTCATCGTGGGAAAGTGGTTGCTCGCCAGGTAGCCCTGAACCGGCTTAATCACTACGCAGCGGCCAGCGATGCCAGCGTCGCCTTCAATGTGCGCTGGCTTAACCCGCAGCGCACGCGCGCTATTGTGGATATTAACTACAACTGATCCTCTGGATCGTCTAAGCCGCCTGAAAAGGCGGTTCAGCTTTTTTTCTGGTTACGATTAATCCTTGCAAAATATTACTGGCTAATGATAATCACGATCAAAATGATAATCGTTCTTGTTAATTACTTTTGCAGGGAAATGTATGATTTCACTACCTCTCAACCGGTCTGGCGCACGTCCGCGCCTGCTGGCGCTGGCTGTCAGCCTCGCCGTCGCCCCCACCTGGGCGGCGGAAACCAAACCTGATGACACCATTACTGTTACCGCTTCACCTGACGCCGCGTTTCGCGCCGGGGGAGATGAGCTGGTTCCGGCGTTTCTCGACGGACAGGTGGCTAACGGGGGGCGTTTAGGCGGCCTCGGTGAACAGGACGCCAAAAACGTGCCATTCAACGTCATCGGGTATACCGCGAAAATGATCGAAGATACCCAGGCCAACACCCTGAGCGACGTCCTGCGTTACGATGCCGGGGTGCAGCCGGTGCGCAGCTACGGTAACTTTGGCGAGTCGTACCGCATCCGTGGGTTCCTGCTGGATGGCGATGATGTCTCATTCGGTGGACTTTACGGCGTGCTGCCGCGTCAGATTGTCAGCGCGCAGCTCGCAGAGCGCATAGAAGTGATCAAAGGGTCTAACGCCTTCCTGAATGGCGTCACCCCGGGCGGTTCAGGGGTGGGTGGTGCAATCAATATCGAACCAAAGCGGGCTGGCAGCGTACCGCTTAACCGCGTGACGGTGGATTACGCCCAGCGTGGGCAGGTGGGGGGAGCGATTGATTCTGGTCGTCGCTTCGGCGAGAACGATCGATTTGGCGTGCGTGTGAATTTGCTTCATCGTGAAGGTGAAAGCATGGTGCACGAGCAAAAGGAACGCATCAGCCTGGCAAGTATCGGCCTGGATTACAAAGGCGACAGCTTCCGTTCTTCTCTTGATGCCGGATGGCAGAAAATAACCAGTAGCTACGGTCGTATCAGCGTCGGTCTGGGTCAGGCGACGCAGGCACCCGAGGTGCCGGAAAATCGCACCAACTACAGCCAGCCGTGGGTGAATACCAATATGTCCAGCCGTTTTGCGGCGCTGCGCGGCGAATATGACTTTGCACCAGACTGGACGTGGTATGCGGGGCTGGGCGGTGCAAACACCGATGAACGTGGGATCTCGGGTTCCGCCACTCTGCTCAATAATGAGGGAGATTCCCAGATCCGCCGCATGGATAGCCACTATATCGCGGACAGCGTCTCAGGCATGACCGGGGTGCGGGGCAAATTCGAGACCGGTTCTGTTGGTCACAGCATTAACCTCGGTTATTCCGGGGTATACCGTAAAGCTGGCTCCTCCTACACCATGTCGGCTTTTGTTCCGGGTTCTAATATCTATAACCCGAGCGTGCTTGCCTATCCGTCGGAGGATGCATTCAGCGGCGGGAATATGGGCGACCCGCACTACACCAGTCGTACCCGATCAACGGGCACCTCCCTTTCAGATACGCTCTCTATGTTTGACGATCGCCTGTTGATCACCGCCGGGCTTCGCCGCCAGAAGGTGGAGATCCACAACTACGACTATCAGGGTGTTGAGAAGCCAGCTGATACCTTCAGCGCGACGAAAGTGACGCCGGTATATGGTGTAGTGGTGAAGCCGTGGGATAACGTTTCGCTCTACGCAAACCATATCGAAGCGCTGCAACCGGGGCCGACCGCGTCCAGTAAAGCGACCAACGCCGGACAGGTAATGGGCGCGATTCGCACTAAGCAAAATGAAGTCGGCGTGAAGCTGGACTACGGCCGTATCGGCGGCAGCCTGGCGCTGTTTGAGATTGAAAAGCCGGTCGGCATGATGGACAGCAATAACTACTACGGTATCTACGGTGAACAGCGTAACCGCGGTATGGAGCTGAACGTCTTCGGCGAGCCGGTGTATGGCGTGCGCCTGATGGGCAGCGCGCAGTGGCTGGCACCGGAATTAACGAAAACCCAGGGCGGCGCAAACGACGGCAATGATGCGCCCGGCGTACCGCGCTATCAGCTGCGGCTGGGCGGCGAATGGGACGTACCGGCGCTGGAAAATCTGACGCTTAACGCTGCGGTGCTGCGTAACGGCTCTCAGTACGCTAATGCCAGCAATAGCGTCAAGCTGGATGCCTGGACCCGGCTGGATCTCGGAGCGCGCTACAGCATGAAGGTTAATGAGCAGACCCTGACCTGGCGCGCCACCGTAGAGAACGTTACCGATGAGAAATACTGGGCCTCGGTGGACGACTCAGGGACCTATCTCACCCAGGGCGATCCGCGTACCCTCAAACTCTCCATGTCGGTTGATTTCTGACCCCTCACGCGCCCGGTTAACGCCGGGCGCGTTGTTTCCACCGCTTCCCTTGCCGGTAATCTACACTCAATAGCAGACCCTATTGAGGACGTTGTTATGCAATCGCGAATTAAGATTTTGCAGGGAGATATCACGACGGTGGAAGTGGACGTGATTGTTAACGCCGCTAACCCGTCTTTACTGGGCGGCGGCGGCGTCGATGGGGCTATCCATCGCGCAGCCGGACCGGCACTGCTGGCCGCCTGCAAGAAAGTACGACAGCAGCAGGGCGACTGTGCGCCGGGGCATGCGGTGATCACCGAGGCGGGAGATCTGCCCGCGAAAGCGGTGATCCATACCGTCGGCCCGGTATGGCGCGGCGGCGAGATGCAGGAGGAACAGCTGCTGCAGGATGCTTACCGCAATAGTCTGCAGCTGGTGAGTGATAACAGTTATCGCAGCGTGGCCTTTCCCGCCATCAGCACCGGCATTTACGGCTATCCCCGTGCCGCGGCGGCGCTGATTGCCTTCAACACGGTTTCAGACTATCTGACAACGCATCCGCTACCGGAGCAGGTATACTTTGTCTGCTATGACGACGAAAACACCAGACTTTACCAACGCTTACTTGCCCAGCTTGCCCTCTGACACCGCGCACAATACGCGTCTCGGGCGGGCCATCGCCCCTACGCGACGTGCGCACCCTGACCTGTGCGGCCTGCACCCGCTGGCCGACAGCCTCGATGCGTTTGCGTCGCGCTATCTGCTGGCCGGCATGGCGGAGCAGACCCTGGATGTGCAGTACTACATCTGGGAGGACGATATGTCCGGGCGGCTGCTGTTTCAGGCGCTGCTGGAGGCTGCGCAGCGCGGCGTGCGCGTCCGGCTGCTGCTGGATGACAACAACACCATCGGCATGGATGACGCTCTGCGCGCGCTGAATGCGCACCCCAATATCGACGTGCGGTTGTTCAATCCGTTCTCGTTTCGCACCCTGCGTGCGCTGGGCTATCTCACCGACTTCGCCCGCCTTAACCGGCGTATGCACAATAAGAGCTTTACCGTGGATGGCGAAGTGACGATAGTCGGCGGGCGCAATGTGGGGGATGCCTACTTCGGCGCTGGCGAGCAGCCGCTGTTTTCCGATCTCGACGTGCTGGCCATTGGTCCGGTGGTGGAAGACGTGTCGAAAGATTTTGAGCGCTACTGGAACAGCCGCTGCGTCTCAACGCTGCAGGATGTACTGCAGCTTGACGAGGCGGATATCGACCGACGCGTCAAATTGCCGGAAGCCTGGGAAGCTGACCCGGTTACCCAACGCTACCTTGAGCGGCTTGAAACCTCCACCTTCGCAACGCATCTCGAAGCCGGCACCCTGAGCCTGGTGTGGGCGCCGACGCGGCTGCTGAGCGACGATCCGCGCAAGGGCATGGGTAAAGCGCGCAGCCATACGCTGCTGCCCCAGCGTATGCTGACCAGCATCGGCCAGCCGCAGGAGGAGATCGATATTATATCTTCCTATTTCGTGCCGACCCGGGCCGGAGTAGCCTGGCTGCTGGGACTGGTGCGTAAAGGCGTGCGGGTCGCTATCCTCACTAACTCGCTGGCGGCGAACGATGTGGCGGTGGTGCACGCCGGATATGCGCGCTGGCGCAAAAAGCTGTTGCGCCACGGCGTGGAGCTTTACGAGCTGAAGCCGCAGCATCCGCCCGGCGCATTGCCGCACGATCGTGGGCTGACCGGTAACTCCGGCTCCAGCCTGCATGCCAAAACCTTCAGCGTCGATCGCCATAAGGTGTTTATCGGCTCGTTCAATTTCGATCCGCGCTCGGCGATGCTCAATACCGAGATGGGCTTTGTGATTGAGAGCGAAGAGCTGGCCGGCAAAATCCACACCCGTTTTACCCGCAGCCAGCGCGAAGCGGCCTGGGCGCTGCGTCTCGATAAGTGGGGACGTATCAACTGGGTTGAAGATCGGGACGGCCAGGAGGTGGTGTGGAAAAAGGAGCCGAAGACCCGACTCTGGCAGCGCATTCTGGTGCGGCTCGCCCACCGGCTGCCGGTGGAGTGGCTGCTGTGAGACTACGCTCTCCTTTATAAGCAAGGAGAGCGTAGACGGTTACCCGGCGGACGGCGCGGGGGCAGGGCGCTTCTGCGGCTTGCCCGAAAACAGGAAGCGCAGCAGCGGCACCCGCAAATGCAGTTCATACAGCACGATCGCCAGCCCGACCACAAACACCAGCCCGCACAGGAAACCAAGCGTATTCGACGCAATATGCGGCGTGATGTACGCCCCGAAGAACAGCGTCAGCGGGTGGTGCACCAGATAGATAAACAGCGAGGCGTTAACGAAGTAGGTTACGCGCGGCGAGTGTGAGTTGAGCAGGCGATAGCCCAGGGCAAACACCACGTTGACCATGCAGATGCCCATCACCATAGTAATCACGCTTTCGGTTTCATACATCCAGGCATCGCCGCTGCCGTAGCGCTGGTTGAGCAGATAAGCGATAAACGCCAGCAGCGCACCCACCACGTAGGTCGGCGAGAGCGTCAGGAACTTCGCTTTCAGCGCTGGATACTTAAACACCAGCGCGCCCAGCAGGAAGAACGGCAGATAGAACAGAGTCTGCATTACGGTAAAGTTAAACAGCCCGTCGCGCAGAACCGGTTCCCAGCCGAGCAGCAGGGCGCGGCGAAACGCCCCGTACAGCACGCCTGCCAGCGCAAACAGCGCGATAAATTTCAGCGGCGTCAGCGAGGCGTAAAAATCGGCGCGCGGCGAGCGCACGCTATTGCGCATTTTCTGGAAGATAAACAGGCTGACGGTGGTCAGGATCACCAGCACCAGCAGGAACCAGAGATGCGAGGTGAGTTCCCATACCAGGGTGTTGTATTTGTCATACAGCGAGAGCGCCTGCCAGTCCGCGGTTTTACCTTTTACGTACTGCAGCATAATAAACTGCGGCAGCGTCAGTAGCGGGATGGCGGTGAGCATGGGAATGCCGACGCGCTCAACGCGCACCTTCCACCATTTCTTACGCGTATAGCGCAGAAACAGCATGTAAGAGAAATAACCCGAAATAACGAAAAACACCTGCATCCTGAAGGCGTGAATAAAATCGTTAAATAAGGTAAGCCACCAGGTTGGCGTGGCGCTGTTCACATGCCAGGCGTGGCTCGAATAGATGAGAGAAATGTGAAACGGAATCCCCAGCAGCATTAACCATGCGCGAATCGAGTCGAGGAAATATTCGCGCTGGGCGGGTGTGTCAGTCATATAACTCCGGATATTCTCGGACTAATCGTCTTATCCCTTAGACAGTTTCTGTCTACATTCGGTGGCAACCCTACACAAACGCGCGCACACTGTCTCCAGGATAAAGACGCAAAGTGAAATTCATTCGCTTTCATTCGGTTAATCTGCTTATTCCCTGAGCCAGTGCGGTGAACAAAGCGGGGATTGTGTTGTCGGAAAGCGGAAGTTTCCATTAAAATGGATTGGATTGATTTAAGCACACAAAGGGGGAAGTGCTTAGTTATATGAAACATAAAACACAGATGTTGAAAATGCGCTGGCTGGGCGCCGCAGTGATGATGTCCCTTTATACCACTTCGGTTTGGGCCTTCACTATCGATGATGTCGCAAAACAGGCAAAATCTCTGGCAGACAAGGGCTATGAAGCGCCGAAAAGCAACCTGCCTGCCGTATTCCGCGACATGAAATATGCGGACTACCAGCAGATCCAGTTTAATCATGATAAAGCGTACTGGAACGCCATCAAAACCCCATTCAAGCTTGAATTCTACCATCAGGGCATGTACTTCGACACGCCGGTCAAAATCAATGAAGTGACCAGCACCACGGTTAACCGTATCAAATACAGCCCGGACTACTTCAATTTTGGTAACGTCCAGCACGATAAAGACACCGTAAAAGATCTCGGCTTCGCCGGCTTTAAGGTGCTTTATCCCATCAACAGTAAAGATAAAAACGACGAAATTCTAAGCATGCTCGGCGCGAGCTATTTCCGCGTTATCGGCGGCGGTCAGGTGTATGGCCTCTCGGCGCGCGGGCTGGCTATCGATACCGCTCTGCCGTCTGGCGAAGAGTTCCCCCGTTTCCGCGAGTACTGGATTGAGCGTCCGAAACCTGCTGATAAACGTCTGACTATCTATGCGCTGCTGGATTCACCGCGTGCCACCGGTGCCTATCGCTTCGTGATCACCCCGGGCCGTGATACCACCGTTGACGTGCAGTCAAAAGTTTACCTGCGCGATAAAGTCGGCAAACTGGGCGTGGCGCCGCTGACCAGTATGTTCCTGTTCGGGCCAAACCAGCCGTCGCCGACCACCAACTTCCGCCCGGAGCTGCATGACTCCAACGGGCTGTCGATTCACGCCGGTAACGGCGAGTGGATCTGGCGTCCGCTGAACAACCCGAAACACCTGGCGGTGAGCACCTTCGCGACCGAAAACCCGCAGGGCTTTGGCCTGCTGCAGCGCGGCCGTGAGTTTGCGCGCTTTGAAGATCTGGATGACCGCTACGACAAACGTCCGAGCGCGTGGATCACGCCGCAGGGTCAGTGGGGCAAAGGGAAAGTCGAGCTGGTGGAAATTCCGACCAACGACGAAACCAACGATAACATCGTGGCCTACTGGACGCCGGATCAGCTGCCTGAAGCCGGCAAGGAGATGAACTTCAAGTACACCATCACCTTTAGCCGCGATGAAGATAAACTCCACGCTGCCGATAATGCGTATGTGACGCAGACCCGCCGCTCAACCGGTGATATCAAGCAGTCGAACCTGATCCGTCAGCCGGACGGTACCATCGCCTTTGTGGTGGACTTCGCCGGCGCGGCCATGAAAAAGCTGCCGGAGAACACCCCGGTTACCGCCCAGACCAGCATTGGCGATAATGGTGAAATCGTTGAAAACAGCGTGCGCTATAACCCGGTTACCAAAGGCTGGCGTCTGATGCTGCGCGTAAAACTTAAAGATCCGAAGCAGACCACCGAAATGCGTGCTGCTCTGGTGAACGGCGAGCAGCCACTGAGTGAAACCTGGAGCTACCAGCTACCTGCCAATGAATAAGAAAACTGAGTATATCGAGGCGCTGTCGCTTCCGGCTGAGCAGAAGGTGATTGTGGCGGCTGCGGACGATCTCCGCGCCGTTCATCAGGCGCTCAGCAGCGAAGGGCAGACGTTTTCTCGTGAAGATGATTCTCCACTCGGGTCGGTAAAGACCCGCCTTGAGCATAACTGGCCCGACGCCACCCGCGGCGAACAGCTGATTGTCGATGACGAGGGGCGCACGCAGATTCAGGCGATGCCGAAGGCGACGCGTTCGTCGATGTTCCCGGAAGCTTGGCGCACCAACCCGGTGGGCCGTTTCTGGGATCGTCTGCGCGGTCGCGACGTACCGCCGCGCTATCTGCGTCTCTCCAAAGAGGAGCAAAAAGCGGAGCAGAAATGGCGTATCGTCGGCACCATCCGTCGCTACATCCTGCTGCTGCTGACGCTCTCTCAGACCGTGGTCGCGACCTGGTACATGAAAACCATTCTGCCGTACCAGGGCTGGGCGCTGATTAATCCGTCCGACATGCTGGGCCAGGATCTGCTGGTCTCCTTCATGCAGCTGCTGCCGTATATCCTGCAAAGCGGCATCCTGATCCTGTTCGCCATCCTGTTCTGCTGGGTGTCAGCGGGCTTCTGGACCGCGCTGATGGGCTTCCTGCAACTGCTGATTGGCAAGGATAAGTACAGCATCTCTGCCTCAACGGTGGGCGATGAGCCGATCGATCCGGCGCATCGTACAGCACTTATCATGCCGATCTGTAACGAAGATGTGGATCGCGTGTTTGCCGGTCTGCGCGCCACCTGGGAGTCGGTGAAAGCCACTGGGCAACAGGCGCACTTCGACGTCTACATTCTTAGCGACAGCTATAACCCGGACATCTGCGTTGCCGAGCAGAAAGCCTGGATGGAGCTTATCGCTGAAGTGCAGGGTGAAGGGCAGATCTTCTACCGTCGCCGTCGCCGTCGCGTGAAGCGTAAAAGCGGCAACATCGATGACTTCTGCCGCCGCTGGGGCAACCAGTACAGCTATATGGTGGTGCTGGACGCCGACTCGGTGATGACCGGTGACTGCCTGACCGGGCTGGTGCGCCTGATGGAAGCGAACCCGAACGCCGGGATCATCCAGTCGTCGCCGAAAGCGTCCGGTATGGATACGCTCTATGCGCGCTGTCAGCAGTTCGCCACCCGCGTCTACGGCCCGCTGTTCACCGCCGGCCTGCACTTCTGGCAGCTGGGTGAGTCGCACTACTGGGGCCATAACGCCATTATCCGCGTGAAGCCATTTATCGAGCACTGCGCGCTGGCACCGCTGCCGGGTGAAGGGTCATTTGCCGGCTCTATTTTGTCGCATGACTTCGTGGAAGCGGCGCTGATGCGTCGCGCCGGCTGGGGCGTGTGGATTGCCTACGATCTGCCGGGTTCCTATGAGGAGCTGCCGCCGAACCTGCTGGACGAGCTGAAGCGCGACCGTCGCTGGTGTCATGGCAACCTGATGAACTTCCGCCTGTTCCTGGTAAAAGGTATGCACCCGGTGCACCGCGCGGTGTTCCTGACCGGTGTGATGTCCTACCTGTCGGCACCGCTGTGGTTCCTGTTCCTGGCGCTCTCTACGGCCTTGCAGGTGGTGCATGCCCTGACCGAGCCGCAGTACTTCCTGCAACCGCGGCAGCTGTTCCCGGTATGGCCGCAGTGGCGTCCGGAGCTGGCCATTGCGCTGTTCGCCTCGACGATGGTGCTGCTGTTCCTGCCGAAGCTGCTGAGCGTGGTCCTGATCTGGTTCAAAGGTTCGAAAGAGTACGGCGGTTTCCTGCGCGTTACGCTCTCACTGCTGCTTGAGGTGTTGTTCTCAGTGCTGCTGGCACCGGTGCGTATGCTGTTCCACACCGTGTTCGTGGTCAGCGCGTTCCTCGGCTGGGAAGTGGTCTGGAACTCGCCGCAGCGTGATGACGACTCCACGCCGTGGATCGAAGCCTTCAAGCGCCACGGTTCGCAGATGCTGCTGGGTCTGGTCTGGGCGGTCGGCATGGCATGGCTTGACCTGCGCTTCCTGTTCTGGCTGGCACCGATCGTGTTCTCGCTGATCCTCTCCCCGTTCGTGTCGGTGATCTCCAGCCGCGCTACCGTTGGCCTGCGCACGAAACGCTGGAAGCTGTTCCTGATCCCGGAAGAGTACAACCCGCCGCAGGTGCTGGTGGATACTGACCGTTATCTGGAGATGAACCGCGCTCGCGCCCTGCAAGACGGCTTTATGCATGCGGTGTTTAACCCGGCATTCAACGCTCTGGCAATCGGTATGGCGACCGCACGTCACCGCGCCAGCCAGGTGCTGGAGATTGCCCGCGATCGTCACGTTGAGCAGGCGCTGAACGAGACCCCGGAGAAGCTGAATCGCGACCGCCGCCTGGTGCTGCTGAGCGACCCGGTAACCCTGGCGCGTCTGCACTATCGCGTCTGGTCAGCGCCGGAGCGCTACTCCTCGTGGGTCAGCCACTACGATACGCTGCAGATGAATCCGCACGCGCTGCGCCACACGCGCTAACCGCGGTACACAACACCATACCGGCCTTCGGGCCGGTATTTTTTTGGTTTTTTAACGCGTGGTTATACTCAGAAGAAAGGGGAGGTGCGGTATGAAAGCAGTGGCGATGGTGTTAATTGCCTGCCTGCTCTCGGGATGCGGCAGCATTATCAGCCGGACCATTCCCGGGCAGGGCAAGGGCAACCAGTATTACCCGGGCGTGCAGTGGGACGTGCGCGATTCCGCCTGGCGCTATGTAACGATCCTCGATCTGCCGTTTTCACTGGTGTTCGATACGCTACTGTTGCCGGTGGATATCGCGCACGGCCCTTACGAGTAGCCCTTAGCGCTCGTCCCACTCGTCAGCGGCGGCCTTGCCCTCTTCGGTATCAAGGGGAGGCTCAAGCTGAAATTCGCCTTCATCCCACTCGTGCAGCGTGTTCTCTTCCAGCCACTCCTGACGCAGCTCAATCTCGTCAAAGTCGCCGTCAAAGACGCTCTGCGCCGCTTCACCGCTCAGCAGCGACAGACACTCACCGTCATCCCCCTCTTCGGCGAAAAACTCGGCCTGCCACATAATGTCGCCATCCTGTAATACATACTTCTGGACGTTGAACTGTTCAATGCTGGCATCCTCTTCTTCAATACCAGGATTGTTAGCGAGAAACTCTTCGCGCGCCGCGTCGATAGCTTCTTCTAAGGTGGCATACATGGTCATAGGTTTCTCCCTGATTACAGACGTGTGTTTTCAGGAAAGGATAGCTGAAGATTCGAAACAGCAAGGAGCGGGGATAAACAATCTTACGATGTTTGTCGCCCCTCGCAGCCGGACGGGGGAATGAGCATAAAAAAACGCCCCCTGAGCAGGCAGGGGGCGGGCGATCAGTAGCGGGAGGGCACGCCTTCCGGACGCGTTTTGAAGCGGCGATGCAGCCACATGTACTGGTCCGGGGCCATCATCACGCAGCGCTCCACCACTTTGTTCATCCAGGCGGCGGTGGTTTCGGCATTGTCCAGCGGCGGATCGAACTCTGGCTCCATGAGGATCATTTCATAACCGGTGCCATCCGCCTTGCGGCGCGGCACAAACGGCAGGATCGCCGCCCCGGAGGTTTTCGCCAGCATCCAGGTGCCGGTGGTGGTGGCCGCCTGCTCGACGCCGAAGAACGGCACGAACACGCTGGCGCGCGGGCCGTAGTCGTGGTCCGGGGCATACCAGATCACTTCGCCTTTCTTCAGCGCCTTGATCATGCCTTTGAGATCTTTGCGGTCGATCATGCTCTTGTTGGAGCGCATCCGGCCCCAGGTCTGTAGCCAGTCCAGCAGCGGGTTGTCGTTTGGGCGATAGACGCCAATGCCCGGCTCGTTGATACCAAAAATACGCGCCCCCAGCTCCAGGGTCAGGAAGTGCACGCCGAGCAGCAGAATGCCGCGCTTCTGCGCCTGGATGGCTTTGATGTTCTCCAGCCCGCGCACGCTGAACCAGCGCTGAATGCGCCAGTCCGGCCAGAACCAGGCCATGCCGGTTTCAATAAGACCCATACCGACGGATTCAAAGTTTTTTACCACCAGCGCGTGACGGGCTTTTTCATCCATGTCCGGAAAGCAAAGTTCCAGATTGCGATACGCAATGCGCGCCCGGCGCTTCATCACCCGCATGGCGATGCGGCCAAGCAGACGGCCCAGACGACGCAGCAGCGGGTAGGGCAGCAGCACGATCAGCCAGAGCAGGCCGATGCCAAGCCAGGTCAGCCAGTAGCGCGGATGGAGCAGTGCCCGGGAAAATTGAGGTAAATGCGTCATGAAAGTCCTGTTATATGAGCGAATTCAGTGCTGCCGGGTATTGTGACACTTTTTTGCCGCTTGCCAAAACCGCTGCCAGGCAAGTGCGCAAAGAACCGGCAATCTGCGATGCTTTATCGTTAAAGTGATGCAAATGTAGCGCAAAATGCAGGGATGTAAATTATGGATAATTGCTATATCATGCCGGCCGATTCATTTCACTCACGAATGCAGGACCACGTACACCATGCCAGTGTTACACAACCGCATCTCGAATGAGGCGCTCAGAGAACGTATGCTCGCCGAAACCGAGCCGCGTACTACCATCTCATTCTATAAGTACTTCACCATTGCCGATCCGAAAGCCACGCGCGATGCGCTCTGGCAGGCGTTTACCGCGCTGGACGTGTTTGGCCGCATCTATCTTGCCCACGAAGGCATTAACGCCCAGATAAGCGTGCCGCAAAGTAAAGTCGACGCGTTCCGCGACGTGCTGTACGGTTTCGACCCGGCGCTGGACGGCCTGCGTCTCAACATCGCGCTGGATGACGACGGCAAATCCTTCTGGGTGCTGCGCATGAAAGTGCGCGAACGCATCGTAGCCGACGGCATCGACGACCCGGATTTCGACGCCAGTGACGTGGGTGACTATCTCAAAGCGGCGGAAGTGAACGCCATGCTCGACGATCCGGACGCGGTGTTTATCGATATGCGCAACCACTACGAGTACGAAGTGGGCCATTTCGAGAACGCGCTGGAGATCCCGGCGGATACCTTCCGCGAGCAGCTGCCGAAAGCGGTTGAGATGATGCAGGAACATAAAGACAAGAAAATCGTCATGTACTGCACCGGCGGCATTCGCTGCGAGAAAGCCAGCGCCTGGATGCGGCACAACGGCTTCAGCAAAGTGTGGCACATCGAAGGCGGGATCATTGAGTACGCCCGCCGCGCCCGCGAACAGGGGCTGCCGGTACGCTTCGTCGGTAAAAACTTCGTGTTTGACGAGCGCATGGGCGAGCGCATCTCCGATGACGTGATTGCGCACTGCCACCAGTGCGGTACGCCATGCGACAGCCACACCAACTGCAAGAACGACGGCTGTCATCTGCTGTTTATCCAGTGTCCGTCGTGCGCGGCGAAGTTCAACGGCTGCTGCAGCGAACTGTGCGCTGAAGAGTCGGTGCTGCCGGAGGAAGAGCAGCGTCGCCGCCGCGCGGGCCGTGAAAACGGCAATAAGATCTTCAATAAATCCCGCGGGCGTCTGAATACCCGGCTGGGTATTCCCGATCCGGAATAAGCGCCAGCGATAAAAAAAGGGCAGCGAGGGTTAACCCCGCTGCCCTTTGTTGTTTCTGGCGTCTTACTTCTGACGCACACCTTCCACAGAGATAATCAGCTCAACATCCTGAGACGCTGGGCCGAGATCGGTGGTGATGTTGAAGTCTTTCAGGTGGATCTTGCCTTCCGCTTCAAAGCCAGCGCGCACGCCGCCCCACGGATCGTCGCCCTGACCCATCAGCTTCGCTTCGAGGGTTACCGGTTTGGTAACGCCGTTCAGCGTCAGGTTACCGGTGATGTCCAGCTCGTCGCCATCTTTCTTCACGGCGGTAGAGACGAAGGTCGCCTGCGGGAATTTCGCCACGTTCAGGAAGTCAGCGCTGCGCAGGTGCTTATCACGCTCGGCGTGGTTAGTATCCACGCTGGTGGTGTTGATGGTCACGTTGACCTTATCGGCCGCCGGATTTTTTTCATCGAAGGTAAAGGTACCGTCGAAATCATTGAAGGTTCCGTACAGCCAGCTGTAACCCAGGTGCTGAATGCGGAAGTTAACGAAGGCGTGCTGGCCCTCTTTATCAATTTTGTAATCAGCAGCTACGGCAGAGCCGGTAGTGAACAGCAGGGCACCTAAAGTAACCCCCAGCAGGCTTTTTTTCATGTTTCGCTCCATGGTTAACGTGACGTTTTCCCCAGCATGCGCTTGAGGGTGACATCTTTATCGATGAAATGGTGTTTAAGGGCGGCGAGGCCGTGCAGCACGGAGAGGATCACCACGCTCCAGGCCAGCCAGAGATGAACTTGTCCTGCCAGATCGGCCTGCACCCCGGCATCGGTGATGGTCGCAGGCACTTCAAACAGACCGAAAACGGAAATCGGTTTACCGTCAGCGGTCGAGATCAGATAGCCGCTGATAAGAATTGAGAACAGGATAACGTACAGCAGAATATGGGCCGCCACCGCGCTGAGGTGGGTGAGGCGGGAGTAGCTGGCCAGCGCCCTGGGCGGGCGGGAGATGAAGCGCCAGATCACGCGCACTACCATCACCATCATCAGCAGGATGCCGATGCTTTTATGCAGCTCCGGTGCCGGATGATACCAGCTGTCGTAATAGCCGAGGGTGACCATCCATAAACCCAGGCCAAACATGCCGTATACCGTTGCCGCAACCAGCCAGTGGATTGCCACCGAGACCACACCGTAACGCGCAGGAGAATTACGCCACTGCATAGCACTTCTTCCGTTAATAAAAAGTAATGGAAATAACAATGGCGTGTGAAAATAAGAAAAGCAATAAAAAAATAAATATTGGAAAGGGAATATTATCTGATTCGAAATTTTTGCTGATGTAATGGGTGTCATCGACAAAAGCGTAGATTGATTTATGGTTACTTGCCCACACCACACTGATAAATGGCGTTTTTTGGCGAGTTAATCACGCGCGTGATTTGTTCTAATAATCTGTTGGAATATAGATGAATTTTCAGTTATTTGTCAGCTTTCTGTAAATATAAGTCATTTAGCGTCAATGTGAGCGCAGCGGGAAATATTACAGCGTGGCGATAAGAAATATATCCAGAATAGCCAGCACTACCCACAGCACGATATACAGCATCAGGTGTTGACGCACATTATTGATTAAAAATTGAATAACTCGACGCATCAGGCGTTACCGCAGATTAAGGATAAAAGCCGCGTCCGGCGGCCGGGTTGTACCCCGGCATGATGCCGGGGAAAGGCGCTAGCGGAAACGCGCCAGGGAAAACGGAGCCAGATCCAGCGCCGGAGTTTCACCGGCGGCGAACTGCGCGGCGATTTCACCCAGCACCGGGGCGAACTTAAAGCCGTGGCCGCTTAGCCCGCTGATCACCATGATGGCCGGCTGGTCGGGCAGGGTGTCAATGATGAAATCTTCGTCCGGGGAGTTGTCATAGGTGCAGGCTGCGCCGTACAGGCAGCCGCCGATGCCCGGCAGGAACTGGCGCAGAAACGCAAACGCCTCGGAGCCGTCGCCCGCGTAGCCGCCAAACGGCTTGCGCTCTTCAGCGCTGGAGATGGGCTGCCCGCCGTTATGCTTGCCGATTTTCAGGGCGTCGTTCTCCGCCGGGAAGCCGTAGAACTGGTCGCCGTTGTCCATCTCGCCGGTGAAGGCCGGGAAGTTATTCTTCACGCTGTAGCGCCCGTCGGCCTGGAACCAGCCGAACACCTTGCGTACCGGCGTAATCGGCAGGTCGGGCAGCAGCTTGCCGACCCAGGTTCCGGCGCTGACCAGCACTTTCGCCGCGCTGTAGATGCCGTCGGCGGTAGTCACGTTTACGCCGTCGGCGGTGGACGCAATGGCGCTGACAGGGCAGTTAAACAGCTGCGCGCACCCGGCTTCCCGCGCCAGGCGGATCCACTCCCGGACGGCGTTTTCACTGTGCAGCACGCCAGAGTTGGGCTCAAACAGGGCGATGTAGTGGTCCGGAACCACGATCTCCGGCCAGCGGGCGGCAATTTCCGCTGCCGTGAGGGTTTCCAGCGGCAGCTGGAACTCGCGCGCGCTTTGCGCGACGTTGGTGAGGAAATCAGACTCAGCCGGGCCAAGGTTAACCACGCCGCTGCGCTCGAAGATCACCTCTTCAGTTTGCGCCTGCAATTCATCCCACAGCGCCTGGGCGCGCAGCACCAGCGGTACGTAACGCTCGCCTTCACCATAGGCGTGGCGGATAAGCCGGGTATCGCCGTGGTGGCTGCCCTCCTGATGCGGCGGGTGGAAGCTGTCTACCATCAGAACTTTTAATCCGGCGCGGGTGGCGTAGTAGCCCGCCGCTGCGCCCGTTGAACCGCTGCCGACAATAATTAAGTCATAGTGCATGGGATTTTCTCTGTGCAATAACTGATGGTTAGCAGAGTAATTAAGGCGATCGCGATACTCAAGAATTACGTCAAATTATTCGCGGCCGCCGAAGATTTTTATCAGAAATATAGCGGGCAATTAGCAGAGAAAACATCTCCCTGCAAATCATAAGCGTATTCAGCGATCGTAGCTGGTTATTTACCCGGTGGCGCGGTGATAATTAAGCGGCGCCAGAAATAAGTCAGGCACCCGATGGGGTGCCTGTGAGGTGGGAAGAGAGCACGGTTAACTCAGTGCTTACGATAATCATTTTCCTGGTATTCACCGGACTCAATCTTTGCAATACCGGCTTCAAGGATGGAGATAAATTGTCGTGCCACATCTGTGGTAAGCCACAGGGTGCTGCCTACTTCCGTTTCATCATGATCGTCCTGCGGGGCTGCCAGATAGTGCAGGCGCAGCATCAGCGCATCGTAACTGTCTACGGTGCTGATGTCCCATCCAACAAGGGGATGAGTCTGGATTACTTCATTATTCTTAACCATTATAACCCCCTTAATGCGTGTTAAAAGACAACGACTTTTGAGGTTCAATGCGTGTTTTCAGTTTTATTGAAGCTTGTTAAGTATATCAACGTTTATCCGAAAAACAGCAGCAATTAAATACCTTGCAACATAAATTTGCTGATTTCTGATTTAATTGCACATTTAAGCGGCAAAACGGCGGAAGTAATTTGCGAAAGGGAACGATCAATAAGAATAGTGCTTAAAATAGCAGCAAAGAAAAATTAAAAAAAACCGGGTGGCGTACCCGGCGAACATCACGAGGGGGTTACCCTGCACCAGATGATGCTGTTGCGAAACGGCGCTGCCGGCAGGATTATTCATCCGCCCGCGGGGAAGGCGCAGTTACCGCATCAGCATTACATGGCGTATGGGCAAGTCAACTGGCGTTAAACCAGTCGTCGGCGCTTTCCCAGGTTTCCTGAAGGATTTCACTGACGCGCTCTTTGTCTTCTTTCGCACCGCCAAATACGGAAAGGTTATTGGCGGAGGCATAACGTACCGTAACCTGATTGGGCAGGTCCGGATAATGCTGGTCAATACGACGGGTGAGTTCACAGGCCAGCGCGTCAGCCGCACCGGGTGGAAGTTGGGTCAGTTTTGAAATGGTGACTTCTACACGCATAATTGCCCCCTGCTAAATTTACTGTATATATATACAGTTAGCCGCAGCGACATGCAACAGGGGGCGGTAAATATTTTTTGCTTAGCCTCTTACGCGCCAGCGCACGGTTTCCCCGGCGAGGAACGGAATGATGCTGTCATCGCCCAGCGCGATATTCTCCGCCACCTGGCTCTCTTCGCGCACCAGCTGGATAGTCTCCTCGTTGACCGGCAGGCCGTAGAAGCGCGGGCCGTTAAGCGAACAGAACGCCTCCAGGTGATGCAGGGCGTTCATCTCTTCAAACACCGTGGCGTACGCGCCCAGCGCCGTCGGGGCGTTGAAGCAGCCCGCACAGCCGCAGCTGGCCTCTTTGCGCAGGCGCGAGTGCGGGGCAGAGTCAGTCCCGAGGAACGCACGCTCGAAGCCGCTGGCTACCAGCTCACGCAGCGCCTGCTGATGCACGTTGCGCTTGAGGATCGGCAAGCAGTACAGATGCGGATGCACGCCGCCCACCAGCATATGGTTACGGTTAAACATCAGATGCTGCGGGGTGATGGTCGCAGCCAGCAGCGAGTTGCCGTCGCGCACGTAGTCGGCGGCATCTTTGGTGGTGATGTGCTCAAACACCACTTTCAGCCCCGGCAGACGCTGACGCAGCGGCTCCATGACCGTCTCAATAAAGCGCGCTTCGCGATCGAAAATATCGATCTCGGCATGCGTCACTTCACCGTGCACCAGCAGCGGCATCCCCAGTTTTTCCATGCGCTCCAGCACCGGCATGATGCTGTCGATGCTGGTGACCCCGTGGCTGGAGTTGGTGGTGGCATGGGCCGGATAGAGCTTGGCGGCGGTAAACACCTTCTCGCGGAAACCGTGCTCCACTTCGTTGGGATCGAGGGAGTCGGTGAGATAGCAGGTCATCAGCGGTTCGAAGCGCTGCCCGGCAGGCACGGCATCAAGGATACGCTGACGATAAGCACGCGCAGCCTCGACGGTGGTCACCGGCGGCACCAGGTTCGGCATCACAATCGCGCGGGCGTAGTGTTCACTGGTATAAGGAACAACGGTGCGCAGCATATCGCCGTCGCGCAGATGAACGTGCCAGTCGTCAGGACGGCGAAGGGTGATAACCTGGGGTTGTGCAGTCATTGGAATGTGCTCCGGCTAGGGGAATCAGTCAGTCATGGCTGGATTTATGCCGGGCACTAAGGATAGAGGGAAACGTTTTCGTTTGCACTCTTTTCCTGAAATTAACGGGGGCAGCGCCCCCGTCGGCAGATGCGATTACAGTGAGAAGGGGATAATGATTTCGCCAGGTTTAACGTCAATGCCGGTGGCGTGTTTCTTCGCCAGCGCTTCACCTTCGCTGCGGTCCTCACTCAGCACATAAGCCGGATGGGCGTTGAAGTAGTCACGCAGGCTCTGGTTGAGATAGGGCAGCAGGGTTTTAATCACGCCCTGCATTTTCTCCGGCTTCACGGTGGCATCCACAATATCCATATCCTGCAGGAAGATAGCGCCTTTCTCTTTATTGAACACCGGCTGCGCTTTCAGCTTCAGGGTGACATCGGCCTTCTGATTGCCGAACAGGGATTTCATGTCCAGCGCCGCGTCGCCCGATAACACCACTTTATTCGGCTCTTCGCGACCAATCTGGCTGGTCAGGTTAGTCAGCACGATATGCGCGTCGGCGATACCCGGCAGGCCAATATCTTTTGAGAAGTTATTGCGCTTTTCCAGCGCCTGGTTAATTTCCTGCTCGCTTACGGTGTACTGGGTCAGCTGATTGCAGCCAACAACAAGGCCGCTCAACACCAGCGCGGCGGCAATAATAATTTTTTTCATGGGTTCCTCGATGCACGTCGGTGTCAACGTATGACGGGGCATATCATCGGGTAACAGCCGGGGGATTACTAGCGGAATTGGCTTAAAAGGCCGGTGCGGACACCGGCCTGAGGGTCAGATGGCAACCGAAGACAGCAGATTAACCTGAGTCTGTTTCGCCATATTGTCGCGATAGTCCGCCACGCGGGTCGGGAAATCGACGCCCGCCACCAGCGTCAGGTTGCGCAGGATCGGGAACAGGTGAATGTCATCCTCGGACAGCTCGCCGTTTACCGCGTTCGGCTGCTGGATAAGCTTATCGAGGCTTCTGAGATCGTCGCTGATGTTTTTGATAAGCCCGGCGGAGTGCGCCAGATGATCTTCAAACGCGCCGATCGCCGCTTCCTTCTTGTTAACGAAGTACGCCCGGGCTTCCGGGGTAGAAAACTCATCGAAGGGAGCCTGAGCGATACGCGGCAGCAGCAGACGATTCACGTAGCCGTTGACCTTGCGCAGCCACTCTTCAATCGCCGGGTTGCGCTTGCCGGTAAGCAGCGGCTGGTGGTCGAGATTATCCACGTAGTGGACGATGTCCATGCTTTCCGGCAGATAGCGGCTGTCATCTTTTTGCAGGATCGGCGCCATCTTCTGGCCAATCATTCTGGTCGGGGTCGCCTCGTCGTCGTTAAGCAGAACCACCAGCTCGACCGGGATATTTTTCAGGCCGAAAATCATACGGGCCTTCACGCAGAAAGGGCAGTGCTCGTAAATATAAAGCTTCACGTTTCTCCTCCAGTTGATTGCCTTCGGACTTTCAGTATGGGAGAGAAAAAACCAGGCAGCAAATCAGGTGCCTGGCTCGAACATGGTTGGCGCCGGGCGTTTCTGGCTAAACTGCCACCACAGCGCAAGGAAAGTCATGCCGCCGATGATACCGAGCATCAGCCACGGCAGCTCAGGCTGGCCGCTGGCTTTACCGGCATCAAAGAACCAGCCGCCGCCCGCATAACCCAGCGCGCCGCCAAAGGCCAGCCCCAGACGGCTGAAGCCCATATAGCTGCCGCGCGCCCGATAATCGGCCAGCGACGCGCTCAGGGTTTCCCGCGCCGGCTCGGCAATAATCGACCCGAGATAGAACAGGCAGATAAGGGTAAACAACTGCTGCAGTGAACTGGTCAGCCCCACCGGCAGCAGGCTCAGCGTCATTAACAGCAGACCCGCCATCAGCCGGTGCTCCAGCCGGAAATGTTTTTCCGTCACGCGCGCGATGGGGTAGAGCAGGGTCAGGGAGAGCGTGGCCTCAATGGCGTACATCCACTTCACCGCCGCCGGGGTGCCGGCCAGATCGTTCACCATGATCGGCAGCATCAGCATCACCTGGACCGCCAGCATGTAGTAGCCGGTGAGGGTCAGCACGTACGTCACGAAACGCCGATCGCGCAGCACCCGACCCAGCCCCTCGCGCACCGGAATCTTCACCGTCGACAGCTTCCAGGCCGGCAGCCAGATGGCGTTAAACAGCGCGCAGAGTACAAACACCAGCGCCCCGGCGGCGCACACCAGCCGGAAATCGTACTGCAGCAGCCAACTGCCGAGCAGCGCACCGATCACCGCCCCGGCGCTGTCCTGCATCATCAGCAGCGAGAAAAAGCGTCCGCGCTGGGCAGGCGGCACCAGCTTCACCACCAGCGCCGAACGCGGCGGATCGAACAGCGTGCCGCCGAGCGCCGACAGCACGCAGGAGAACCACAGCATCCAGGGCTCTACCGCCACCGCCATAGTGGCAAAGCCCGCCGCGCGCAGCAGCATCCCGGTAACGATCATCGGTTTTGCGCCAAAGCGGTCGGCGATGGCCCCGCCAAAGATCCCCAGCCCCTGTTGAATAAACTGGCGCAGGCCGAGCGCAATCCCCACCATCAGCGCCGCCCACCCCAGTTGATCGACAAAGCGGATGGAGATAAGCGGGAAGACGACGAAGAAGCCGAGCACGACCAACATATTATCGATAAGCAGGAAATATTTACCCAGGCTCCTTGCCTGTGAAACGCTGGCCATTTCCCCTCCGGGAAAGTGACAGGAAAAGAGCTCTATTCTGCGGTGCCGCTGGTTATTTTCCCACCCGCGCGGCGACAATATTTTTTCATCAAACCCGTGCTTTGATTGACGACGTTCATCGACACCGGCTCCGCCCGCGAAAAAATGACGCGTAACGGTTTTCCCTGTTCTCTTTTCGGCAGGTATAGTAATTGAATGAAGAGGATACGCGCCCGGTGCCCGGCGAGGTAAAGGGAGGTTCCGGTGAATGAAGGAGCAGCACACGATGTTTGGCTACCGCAGTAATGCGCCGAAAGTAAGACTGACAACCGACCGCCTGGTGGTGCGTCTGGTGTATGACCGCGACGCATGGCGTCTGGCGGACTACTACGCCGAGAACCGGCAGTTTCTCAAGCCCTGGGAGCCGGTGCGCGATGACAGCCACTGCTATCCCTCCGGCTGGCAGGCGCGGCTCAGCATGATCAATGAACTGCACAAGCAGGGCAATGCGTTCTACTTTGCCCTGCTCGACCCGGACGAAACCGAGATCCGCGGCGTAGCGAATTTTTCCAACGTGGTGCGCGGCTCGTTTCACGCCTGCTACCTCGGCTATTCGCTGGGGGAGAAGTGGCAGGGGCAGGGGATGATGTTCGAAGCCCTGACCAGCGCCATTCGCTATATGCAGCGCACCCAGCATATTCACCGCATCATGGCGAACTACATGCCTCACAACCAGCGCAGCGGGGATTTGCTGGCGCGTCTTGGCTTTGAGAAAGAGGGCTACGCCAAAGACTATCTGCTGATTGACGGCGAGTGGCGCGATCACGTGTTGACCGCGCTGACCTCTCGCCAGTGGACCCCGGGCCGTTAAGGAGACTCAATGAAATATCAGCTATCGCCTGAAGAGGCGCGGGTAACTGGCGTGCTGCTCGAAAAGCAGGTCACGACCCCCGAGCAGTATCCACTGTCCCTCAACGCCGTGGTGACCGGCTGCAACCAGAAAACCAACCGCGAGCCGGTGCTCAACCTTGAGGACGCGGAGGTCCAGGATCTGCTCGACGCGCTGGTGAAGCGCCACTTCCTGCGCACCGTCAGCGGCTTTGGTAATCGGGTCACCAAATATGAGCAGCGCTTCTGCAATTCCGAATTCGGCAACCTGAAATTCACGCCGGCCGAGGTGGCGCTGATTACCACGCTGCTGCTGCGCGGCCCGCAGACCGCGGGCGAGCTGCGTTTCCGCGCTGCACGCATGCACGAGTTCACCGATATTACCGAGGTGGAAAACGCGCTTGAGGTGCTGGCGAACCGCGAGGATGGCCCGTTTGTGGCGCGTCTGGCGCGCGAGCCGGGCAAGCGCGAAAGCCGCTATATGCATCTGTTCAGCGGCGATGCCGCACCGGATGCAGTTGCTGCCACGGTAACCGCTGCCCCTGCCGGGGCGCTGGAGGCGCGCGTCGAGGCGCTGGAAGCTGAAGTCGCGGAGCTGAAAACGCGGCTGCAGCATGTGCTGGCACACCTGGGAGAGTAAGCAATGGCGACATTACGTATTGGGATAGTAGGGCTGGGTGGCATTGCGCAGAAAGCCTGGTTGCCGGTGCTGTCACACGCGACAGCCTGGACGCTGGAAGGTGCATTTTCCCCCACCCGTGACAAAGCACTGCCGGTGTGCGCGGCCTACCGGATGCCCTATGTGGATTCGCTGGCGAATCTTGCTGCGCGCTGCGATGCGGTATTTGTCCACAGCGCGACCAGCAGCCACTATGCGGTGGTGAGCGAACTGCTTAACGCCGGGGTGCACGTCTGCGTCGATAAGCCGCTGGCCGAAAATCTGGGGGATGCTGAACGGCTGGTGGAGCTGGCAGCAAAGCGTCGGCTGACGCTGATGGTTGGCTTCAACCGTCGCTTCGCCCCGCGTTATCAGGCACTGAAAGCGGCGCTGGGCGATGCGGCATCCATTCGCATGGACAAACACCGCAGCGACAGCGTCGGGCCACACGACCTGCGTTTCACGCTGCTGGACGATTACCTGCACGTGGTGGACACCGCGCTGTGGCTGGCGGGCGGCGACGCAGCGCTGGCCAGCGGGACGCTGCTCACCAATGAGCAGGGGCAAATGCTCTACGCTGAGCACCACTTCGCCCGCGACGCGCTGCAGATCACCACCAGTATGCACCGTCGCGCCGGCAGCCAGCGTGAATGGGTGCAGGTGGTGACGGAGGGCGGTCTGTTTGAGGTCACCGATATGCGCGAATGGCGTGAAGAGCGCGGTGCCGGGGTGGTGACACAGCCGGTTCCCGGCTGGCAAAGCACGCTGGAGCAGCGCGGTTTTGCCGGCTGCGCCCGGCACTTCATCGACTGCGTCACAAATCAGACGGTTCCGCAAACCGCAGGCGAGCAGGCGCTGCTGGCGCAACGGGTAGTGGAAAAGCTCTGGCGCGAGGCGATGAGCGAATAAGGCAAGTAGTAATTCCGCCTTAACTGAGTAGACTAAGCGCTTCGCTGATACCGACGCCTGCAAACGCAGGCGTCTGCCCGCATTCTTCCGTCGATACCTCCCGCGCAGCGTGCCTGTGCGGTGATTGCTGGCCGGGAATGACGGGCGTTTGTGTTTATGGATCCCCACACTAATGAACCTGTTAAAATCGCTGGCTGCCGTCAGCTCGATGACCATGTTTTCCCGCGTGCTGGGCTTTGCCCGCGATGCCATTGTGGCGCGCGTGTTTGGCGCCGGGGTCGCGACCGACGCCTTCTTTGTGGCGTTCAAGCTGCCCAACCTGCTGCGGCGCATCTTTGCCGAGGGGGCGTTCTCTCAGGCGTTTGTCCCCATTCTTGCTGAGTACAAAAACAAGCAGGGTGAAGACGCCACCCGGGTGTTCGTGGCCTACGTATCCGGGCTGCTGACGCTGGCGCTGGCGGTGGTCACGGTACTCGGTATGCTCGCGGCACCCTGGGTGATTCTGGTTACCGCACCGGGCTTTGCCGATACGCCGGATAAATTTACGCTCACCTCCCAGCTGCTGCGCATCACCTTCCCCTATATTTTGCTGATCTCGCTGGCGTCGCTGGCCGGGGCGATCCTCAATACCTGGAACCGCTTCTCGGTCCCGGCGTTTGCCCCTACCTTCCTGAACGTCAGCATGATCGGCTTTGCGCTGTTCGCCGCACCCTACTTTGACCCGCCGGTACTGGCGCTGGCCTGGGCGGTGACGGTTGGCGGGGTGCTGCAGCTGGTGTATCAGCTCCCGCACCTGAAGAAAATTGGCATGCTGGTGCTGCCGCGCATCAACCTGCGCGATGCCGGGGCGATGCGGGTGGTGAAGCAGATGGGGCCGGCGATCCTTGGCGTCTCCGTCGGGCAGATCTCGCTCATCATCAATACCATTTTTGCCTCCTTCCTCGCCTCCGGCTCGGTGTCGTGGATGTACTATGCCGACCGCCTGATGGAGTTCCCCTCCGGCGTGCTGGGCGTGGCGCTGGGCACCATTCTGCTGCCCTCGCTGGCGAAAACCGTCTCCAGCGGCAATCAGGATGAATACTGCCGCCTGATGGACTGGGGGCTGCGCCTGTGCTTTTTACTGGCGCTGCCGTGCGCCGTCGCGCTGGCGATCCTCGCGAAACCGCTCACGGTGTCGCTGTTCCAGTACGGCAAATTCACCGCGTTTGACGCTGCCATGACCCAGCGGGCGCTGATGGCCTATTGCGTGGGGCTTATCGGCATCATTCTGGTGAAGGTGCTGGCACCGGGCTTCTATGCGCGCCAGGACATTAAAACCCCGGTGCGCATCGCTATTGTCACGCTGATCATGACCCAGTTGATGAACCTCGCGTTTATCGGTCCGCTGAAGCACGCGGGCCTGTCGCTGTCGATTGGTCTGGCGGCCTGTCTCAATGCCAGCCTGCTTTACTGGCAGCTGCGCAAGCGCAATATCTTTACCCCGCTGCCGGGCTGGCGCGCTTTCCTGCTGCGTCTGATTGCTGCGGTGCTGGTGATGGCTGGCGTGCTGTTCGGCGTGCTGCACCTGATGCCGGCCTGGGAGGAGGGCACCATGTTCTGGCGTCTGCTGCGTCTGATGGGCGTGGTGGTTATCGGGGCAGGCAGCTACTTCGCAACGCTGGCGCTGCTCGGTTTCAGGCCGCGGGACTTTGCCCGCCGTACCGTCTAGCGCTGCAGAGCGCTCATAAAAAAAGCCCGGGTTAACCGGGCTTTTTTGTATTCCTGCATCATGAGGATTAAATAGAAATCTTCTTGCCGCCGCGGCTCAGGGTCGAGGCGTGACCGTCTGCACCATAGAGACCCGGCTCCTGGTGCGGCTTAAGCACTTCAAGGGCGCGCTGATTAAGCGCAATCTGCCCTTCAAGCAGCCAGCCGTTGTGTTGGTTCAGCTCGCGCAGGTGCTGGGTTTTGCGCGTGATCATCTGCCAGCGCTGCGCGACGTCTTCATCCGCGTTACGCGTCGCCGTTTGCTCAGCGCGACGCTGTTGTTCCAGATAATCAAGGGTTGCCAGCAGCGAACTTTTTTCTTCGGTGATTCGTTGTAGCGTGCTGCTGTTGATCTGTCCGGCGGATAAATGTAGCTGCTCGGCATCCATCACCTCTTTCAGCGAGTTGAGGATGGTGGTCATTTGGTCCAACACTTCTGACAGACGGCTCATACCATTATTTATCCTGCAGGAAACTCTGGGCGTCGGAAATCAGGGCGTCTGCAATTTTACCGGTATCCATTTTCAGCTCGCCGTTACGGATAGCGGTTTTTAACGCCTCAACTTTTTCCATGTTGATATCGTTGGTGCCTGGCTGCATCAGTGTCGCCTGGGCATCGCTCAGGGTCACGTTGGCGCTGCTGGCAGTGAGCGCTTTTTCAAGACGCGTTTTCTGCGGCAGGGCTTCGTTCGGTTCACGGGACTGCACAGTGCTAACCGGTTTTAACGGCGAGGTACGATCAATGCTCATTCTTTAGTCCTCATTGAGGGGGCTCAGGGGGCAGCAGAGCCAGTCATCATCAGTAGTTGATTATCTCTATCGGCAGCATTCTGGAAATCTTTAAACCATTACAGGTTTATAAGAATATTCCCATCAGGATTGACGGTTCCGCTCACGACCTGACCCGATGCCATGCGGACCCGGGCGTTTTGCGCCACCGCCGCATTGTTCAGCGCCTGGCCTTCGCTATTCACGCTAAACCCGTCGCCGCTGGCGACCACCATCACCCGCTGGCCCGCTTTTACCCGCCATGCCTGGCGCACCATCGACAGCATAACCGTTTGCCCCGGCGCGAGGTCGCGCAATGTTACCGCATCCTGCGCCTGGTTGATATCCAGCATGGCACGCGGTGGCAGCTGGTCAAGGCGACCGCGCTTGATCGTTACGCTGCCGGCACTCAGGGGCGTGCCGCGCGGGATAGCCTGAGTGGCGACAACGTAATTGCCCGTCGCCTGCACCGTGACCTGAATGTAGCGCTTCTCGCCGGGGCAGCGCGCCACGACATTCAGGTTGCCCCACAGGCGCGCGTTACCCGGCATGCTCAGCTCCGGCTGCTCGCAGCCAGGCAACAAATTATCGGGAGTACGCACCGTAACATTAATTTCATCGCTGATACCGGAGAGGCGGGTGGCAAAAAACTGCGTAAGTTGCGGCTCAAGCGCGGACGAAAAGGCCACCTGACTTAACAGGATAAAGGTTGCGGCAGTAAGGCGGAGCAGGTTTTTCATGGTGGTCCTCCGGTAAAGGAATGGCCATGAGTGTACAAGGTTGGTCAAACCTTCAACGCAATAAATAGCGACGCATTTTGCGTTTATTCCGTCGATAACGCGCGCGAAAGGCGAATTAAGCTGTCGGCCATATCTTTGCAATCAGCGGAGGAACCATGATCGACAAACTCGACGCCACGCTGCGTTTTGAACAAGAAGCGCTCAACCTGCGTGCCCAGCGTCAGGAGATCCTGTCAGCCAATATCGCGAACGCGGATACCCCCGGGTATCAGGCGCGCGATATTGATTTTTCCAGCGAGCTCAAAAAAGTAATGGAGCGTGGACGGGCAGACGGCAGTGGTGTGGCGCTGTCGATGACCTCCGCGCGCCATATTCCTGCCCAGACCCATGCTGCTCCGGCGCTTGATCTGAAGTACCGCATTCCCGATCAGCCTTCGATGGATGGTAACACCGTCGATATGGACCGTGAGCGTACCCAGTTTGCCGATAACAGCCTGAAGTACCAGTCGGACCTCCAGTTCCTCGGTGGGCAGATCAAAAGCATGATGTCCGTACTTTCGAATGGTGGCTAACCGATGGCTTTACTGAACATTTTTGACATTGCCGGCTCTGCGATGACCGCACAGTCCAAGCGTATGAACGTGGCGGCGAGTAACCTCGCTAACGCCGACAGCGTCACCGGCCCGGACGGACAGCCGTACCGCGCCAAACAGGTGGTGTTTGAAGTTGATGCGCCGACCGGTGCGGCAACCGGCGGCGTAAAGGTTTCCGGGGTAGTAGAAAGCCAGGCGCCGGACAAGCTGGTGTATGAGCCGGGCAACCCGCTCGCTGATGCCAATGGTTATGTGCGCATGCCTAACGTTGATGTCGTTGGGGAGATGGTGAACTCCATGTCCGCGTCCCGCAGCTATCAGGCGAACGTGGAAGTGTTGAACACCGTAAAAAGCATGATGCTTAAAACGCTGACCATTGGTCAATAAAGGAGAGCGGTATGGCAATTGATCCAACCATGAGCAGCACGTCTGGCGTTTCCAGTACCAGTACGTCCTCAACCGGCGCGGCGGCCAGTAACAGTGCTGCTGACCTGCAGAATAGCTTCCTGACGCTGCTGGTGGCCCAGTTGAAAAACCAGGACCCCACCAACCCGATGGAAAACAACGAGCTGACCACCCAGCTGGCGCAGATCAACACCGTGAGCGGGATTGAGAAGCTGAACACCACGCTCGGATCTATTTCCGGTCAGATCGATAACACCCAGTCGCTGGCGGCCAGCGCCCTCATCGGCCACGGCGTGATGATCCCGGGCTCGACCATTCTGGCTGGCAACAAAACCACGACGCCGTTTGGCGTGGAGCTGGTGCAGGCAGCCGATAAAGTCACCGCCACCGTGACCGATAAGAGCGGTGCCGTGGTGCGTACCATTGATATCGGTGCCCTGAGCGCCGGGGTTCATACCTTTAGCTGGGACGGCACGCTGGCAGACGGCAGCGCCGCCCCGGATGGTTCTTACAATGTTTCGATCAGTGCCAGCAGCAGTGGTACTCAGCTGGTCGCGCAGCCGCTTCACTTTGCAATGGTGAACGGCATTACCCGCAGTAACGGTCAAAGCTTACTGGATCTGGGTACCTACGGGACGAAAACCTTAGACGACGTTCGTCAAATTATTTAAGCCTTTAATCTTATCGGGAGTAAGACATGGCCTTTTCACAAGCGGTCAGCGGCCTGAATGCTGCGAGCACCAACCTCGACGTAATTGGTAACAACATTGCCAACTCCGCCACCTATGGCTTTAAATCCGGTTCCGTTTCTTTTGCCGACATGTTTGCCGGTTCTAAAGCGGGTCTGGGCGTTAAGGTTGCCGGTATCACTCAGGACTTCGGCGACGGCGTAACCACCAACACCGGTCGTAAGCTGGACGTTGCGATTAGCCAGAACGGTTTCTTCCGTCTGGTCGATAGCAACGGCGGCGTGTTCTACAGCCGTAACGGTCAGTTTAAAGTTGACCAGAACAGCAACCTGGTGAACATGCAGGGCATGTCCGTGACCGGTTATCCGGCTGCCGGCACCCCGCCGACCATCCAGCAGGGCGCTGACCCGATTGCCCTGACCATCCCGACCGGTCAGATGCCTGCCAGCGCCACCAACAGCGCGCAGCTGGTGATGAACCTGAACTCATCTGACGACATTCCGACCCAGACCCCGTTCGACCCGGCTAACTCCGATACCTTTAACAAAAGTGTGCCGCTGACCGTTTACGACAGCCTGGGTAACGATCACAACGTGAAGCTGTACTACGTGAAAACCGGCGCCAACACCTGGGATGTCTACAACATGGACACCAGCGTGACCACCACGGCACCGACC
>Ga0209371_1000621_pt1 | contig 31605 bp, 31 predicted proteins | sample AgamicAtAmrz_FD_187165 | JGI IMG/M metagenome (GOLD analysis project Ga0209371, IMG submission 187165) | Agave microbial communities from Guanajuato, Mexico - At.Am.rz (SPAdes) (version 2) | ecosystem: Host-associated > Plants > Roots > Rhizosphere | place: Guanajato, Mexico | collected 2012-06-07
TCAAATCGCAGGCAACATGACACAAAGCCAGACTGACGACGAGAAGCTCAAAGAAAGTGCAGCATCCTTGATGAAAGATATGGAAGCTACCGCCGCGCGCATGCGTGAACTTATTGTCGGGATGCCGCCGCACGACCTTCTCGGCTACATATATGCACAGCACATTATGAAGAATAGGTCTCAGCAGGGAGGTACTAGGGAGGAGCATGAGGCCCAAGCGCCCGATGACCTGATCAACCAGAACCAGTTCCTTCTTGAGTATGTCCACGCCGTGCTAGCCACAGACCACGCACCGGACAAGGTGGAATTCAGTGAAGAAAAATGTGCGGAGCTGTTTGAGCTAAGCAACAAGCTTAGGGAACAGGCGATGTTTTACGCCATGGCAAGCTCCGCCGACAAGAAGGACGGAGCGTTCGGGCCAAATACCGCTGACATAGAATTTCATGCAAAGTCGAGCTGGGTTATGCTTCGTGGTAACCGCTATCAGGTCCTTGAAGGTGAGTTCTACCGTTACGTCCTTGAACCGCATGATGAGGCTCTGAAAGAGATTTATGGCATAGGGGCAGCGGAAGTTGCTGTCGGCTTTCAGGCGATGGCCGATACCGCGCGCACCGGACAAGCCCTTGCCGTTGAAGAGATGAAGAACCAGTTCCAAGCGGCTCATGCCTTTGCAGCAGTAAAAGGCAAACGGCTGGAAGAGGTCATGGAGGAATGGATAGCGGAAAATAAGGATAAGTCAAAAGCCACCATGCAAGCCATTGAGGACTTGTTGCGCGGTGGCATTGCCAATGTCAGCCGTCATACTGATCTGCCACAGGAACTCCTAGCCGACTTGGCTTATGAACGCGGCGAAGACAAAGATTTTTTCGCGGCTGGCGACCACTCGGGCACGCCATATCGAACGCTTCCCGTCCGCAAAAAACCGTTGATCAAATTGGGATCGGACTACTTCGCCGTCGATCCCTGCTTTACCCGTGATGCCGGATATCGCGCGCTCTTGTTCAACCTCTTGCAGCGCAAGCCTGCCTACAAGGTTGAGTTCAATGAACGCCAAAAGGTAATGAGTGAAGCTGCCTTTGCCGACATTCTTAGCTCCCAGCTACCGCATGCCACGGTTTTGCAAGAGGTTTACTACAAGGACCCCGTCAGCAAACAATGGTCGGAGAATGACACGCTCATTCTTATTGATGATGTTCTCTATCTAGTCGAGGCAAAAGCAGGGGCCGCAGCAACCATCGCATCACCGGCCTCGGATTTCGTACGTCATGCTCAGTCGGTGCAGGACCTGGTCGTCAAGGCTTACAAACAATGTGAGCGCTTCTTCAATTACTTGAACAGCGCCGATGCAGTGCCACTCTTCCATATGGTTGACGGCAAGTACGTGGAGTGCGCGCGCGTGCGCCGCGCTGACTACCGTGTCATGCTACCTATCGGGCTTACGGTTGAAGCGTTTTCTCCGCTTTCTGCATTCTGTAAAGAACTGCCGGAAATCGTGCCTTTGCTTGGAAAGCATGCTTTCATTTCTCTTTCTATCGATGACCTATTCGTCCTGAAGCGCTTCCTGCCGACGCCGGGCGAGTTTGCTCACTATATGGAGGTGCGACAGGCCGTGGCTGGCTTGCGTAGAGCCCACCTGTTCGACGAGCTGGACCATCTCGGTGCCTATTTGAAGAAAAATCGCGCCGATATCGAAATGATTGAGCAATTCAAGGAAGGTGCCGACCTTGTTATGTGGAATGGCATGAGCTTTGACATTGACAGAAGCTTCGAAGGTAAAAACTGGGAGACTGATCCACGTCCAGCTCAAGAATACCCTGACGAAATGCTCAAGTTCTTCGGGGCCATCGATGCGACGCGTAAGTCTGGTTGGCTTCGTGCTGACAGTTGTTTCAGGAATTTGGGTAGCGAAGGCCGTGGAGACTTTACGGCAATGCTCGTTGAGCTTCGCACTTCATTAAATCAACACGATGGTCGCTGCTTCATCTATGGTCGGGAGGAAGAAACACCGTACTTCATATGGCTCCACAGATCGGGTGGCATCATCGATTGGAATAAGGTGAACAACAAGGCCGGTTCGGCGGCTCTGATGATACCCACGAAAACGTTGACAGGCTTAATGATCGAGGCGACAGCCGATGGTAGTTACAAGGCAGCCTATACCTTCCCAGTCATTCGACCCGAAAATCGCACAGAGGCCAACGCGCATATTTTTGATGACGCGGAACGCATGAAGCAGCGTGCTAGGAACTTCGAACAGGGCCAGAAGGCAGCGCCGCAAAAGAGACGGCCTGCCGTCAACATTCCTAAAGTGGGCCGAAACGAACAGTGCCCCTGTAAGAGCGGACTGAAGTACAAGAAATGCCACGGACGGTAATCAAATGGTGGTCTGACAGTGACGAGGCTATCATTGAGCGATCGAATCATCATCAGAGTGCCATAAAGTAACCTGCACCGTAGGGAGGTGAGTACCACACCGTTATAGTGGCATTCCCGCAACAACCAGTTCCGAAAGCGTCGTTTTGCACCCTATGCATTTACCGACAGCGCCCAGAAAAGGTAGGGTCGAAGCTCTTTACCGGCCCGCATTCTCCTACAAAAGTTTCGCGAAAATAATGGTACGCGCTGAAGGAGCAAGCCGATGATGCCGAAAAACTGGAGAGTTTTACTTGACGGGTTCCCGGACGACAGCGGGGATGTCATCACAGGCGACGGCGAGATTATTGGCACCTGGCATATCGTCGACGATGTGTTCCATGCCTTCACCCCCGATGGTGCTCAAGAGTATCTGTTCTTCGAACCTTTCCTTGGCATCCTGTGCCATAAGATTGCGGACTGGCATGAGCAGCGCGAAGCCGCGACCGTGAACCTTGAAAGATAGAGACTGACGGTCACGTTATGGCAATTTGGTCGACCAACTCGCTGAGTGTATCCTCCCCTGAGCACAAGCCAATCTCATGGAGAGCGTCATGCCAAAGAAGATCGCAGATGACCCGCGTTTCCATTTCGAAATCTACGCCGGACCTACCGATGCCCGCCGTGACCGCTCGGCAATCTATTATGTTGAAAATCATAACGGCCAGTGCAGTTATGCGGAATTGGCGACCGACTTTGAAATGATGGCATGGCTCGCCATCGAACAGTTTCAACGAGATCAACTCAGTAACTGGACTGCGCCAATTGCGCACTCGGTTCGACAGACACTCGAACTGCTTCTGAAAGCCATGCTGGACGCCATCGAAAAGCGCGGCTGCCCGCCTGCACCGGCTCTGGCATTCTCCCATGATATGGACCGCATATGGCAACACTGCCGCCAGTGGCTTGCGGCAAACGGATATAAGTTTGAGCAAGACGCGCGGCTGAAGCAGGCTGAATGGCTCATTGCTGCTTTCCACAATGTTGATCCGTCAGGGGATCTATTCCGTTTCGGAATATCCAATACCTCCGCGTTCGGCAAGCAAAAGAGCTACGACCGTGTCGGCCTCGATATGGAAATTCTGGTCGCGGATTTCAGGACCGCCATTGATTTCCTGCGACACTGGGAAGCGGTGCCATTTCGGGAAACAATGGCGATTGAGATGGGATGGAGCGAGGATACTCATTTCGATAAGGATGACTTTCCTCGTATCCCGCAGTCGGATCACGAGCTAGGTGACTCTGTGCCAGCGCCATAGTAAGCTAAAATGCTAGCGAAACTTCGCTGATTATTTGCGGAATTGGGGGCCGAGTGGCGTTGCCCCTTCTCTCCCCCAAACAGGTCTTCCGCCCAGCTTCCTTCATTTCGCTCCGCTGCATTGCGTGCAGCTGGTTCCCCGCGAATCCCTGTTGCCCCCTTCCAACCCCACCGCTCGCGCGGCTCCGGGAAGCAGGACGGGGCCTGTTTCCCTGTCCATTTCAATCAAGACAAGGGACAAACCCATGACAACCGCGCAAATCCGCCGTATCCGTGAACTGAATGACGTCTTCCGGACCACTTGGCTCACAGGCAAGGTGCTTCTGACCTCAGGCATTCAAAACCTGCCAGATAGCACGCAATCCCGTATTGCCGAGTCCGTGCAAGGCTTCGACGCCTTCACGCCTGACAACGACCCCCACGGAGAACATGATTTCGGGGCCGTAACCGTGGAGGGACATAAGGTGTTCTGGAAAATCGACTACTACGATCCGACCCTGCAATACGGTTCGGAAGCCCCTGAAAATCCCTCTGTCACCAAGCGGGTACTCACCATTATGCTGGACGAGGAATATTAGGCGGACTAACAAAATGCGAACATAGGAAGGCGTCAAATTGACGTCTTCCGTCATAACGCGCCTGCCCCGTGCCGCCGCGAGCAGCGCGAGACAGGAACGAGGGGCACCCTGAAACCCTGCCCCTCGCGCTCCCTCCCCACCCATCATACGGAACGCACGGACGGGTGCAGTCGGTCCTGCCTCTCCTTCGGACCACGCTGTTGAGGCTCCTGCGGCTGCACTCGTTCCGCCCTTAGCGTGACGAGAATGCCCGAAATCCCGCCTCTGGCGGCGCGATGCTGATTTCTCCGATATTCTTCATTGTTCACGGACAGGTCTTCGCTGGCTAAGCGGCGCGTGCAACGTGTCCGGCTGATAGTTGTGTTTTCCCTCTCCACGACTTCGGCAGAATCGAATTTTTGTTCAGAACGTTCGGCTCACAGTGCAGACATAGGATCTGCGCTGTCGGGATAGCAGGGACTTCGGGAACCGCCCCCTTACATGCGCGAGGTCCACGTCCCTTAGTTGATCGTTCTCACATCTAGTTCAAAGTAGCGGCCGATCGAGCGCAGATATGCGGCTATCTCCATTCGGAGGTGATCCCGCTCTCCGTATCGCATACTGATTTCGTGCACCTCGCTGGATACACGTTCCATGTCCTCCTCAGCTACATCAATTTCTCCCAAAACATACAGGTCATCGCCGATGGCGCATATCGGGCATCCGGTCGCGATTATCTCGTCCACAAAATCAGCTATCTCGTCTTTGCGCATGGGGCTCTCCTTCTGACACGCGCTAAAAGTTAATGACCTTGATTGAAACGGCAACCTGCAGATCTGCACCTGTCGCCAATCTAGTACGACTTTGGCAGAATTGATTTTGGGTTATTTGCAGCCTGATACGGCAGTACGCGCGCCGGTGACCGAAGCTTTTCTGGCACTTAGGTAACTGTTCTCTGAAACGGCCACGCGTGGCCGTGGCATGTCGAGCGGCTGGGGAGGTGAGTGGAGCGCCCACAACTCGGAGCGACCGACCCGGTTCGAGAAATGCCAAGACGTAAGGGTCTCTACGGCACGACGTGCCTTATGTGGGGGCCGAGTGGCGTTGCCCCTTCTCTCCCCCAAACAGGTTTTCCGCCCAGCTTCCTTCACTGCGTTCCGTGCAGCCGGTTCCCCGCGAACCCCTGTTGTCCCCTTCCAGCCCCACCGCTCACGCGGCCCCGGGAAGCAGGACGGGGTCCTGTTTCCCTGTCCTACGAAGTCAATCGAATCAAAGGACAAAGACCATGAACATGACCGTTCAGCCACAAGACACCACCATCCGCACCGTGCCGGAACCCACCGTCAGCATTCAGTATGAAGTTCAGGGCATCACTCTCAGCCATCTGGTGCCAAGTCCGGCCAATGTCCGGCGCGTCAATTCCACCGTAGGCGTGTCGGAATTGGCCGACAGCATCGAGGCCGTAGGACTTCTTCATAATCTCACCGTGCGCAAAGGCAAGAAAGGCACATACGAGGTCGTGGCAGGTTCGCGCCGTCTGGCCGCGTTGCGCCTGCTGGCGAAAGAAGGACGCTTGGCGGAGCATGCCGAAATCCCCTGCAATGTGCGGAATACCGACAACCACACCGAATTGTCGCTGGTTGAAAACGTGCAAAGGGAAGCCATGCATATCGTCGATGAAATCCTCTCCTACCGTCAGCTTGCCGAAAACGGCATGGCACCGGAGACTATTGCGGCGCGGTTCGGACAGTCTGTTATTACCGTGCGCCAACGTTTGAAGCTGGCGAACCTATCTCCCAAGGTGCTGGACGTGATGCGCGAGGACGATATGACCATCGAACAAGCTCGTGCGCTGGCCATCAGCGACAGCCACGAGGAACAGGAGCGGGCATGGTTCGATAGTCCTTCATACAACCATGACCCACGCACTCTCCGCGCGATGTTGACCAGCGAGCATGTGCGCAACACCGACCGTTTGGCCCGTTTCGTGGGACTGGAGGCCTACGAAGCCGCAGGCGGAAGCATTCTCCGTGACCTCTTCAACACCGACAGCGGCACGTTCCTGACCGACCAGCCCCTGCTTACCCAACTGGCGATGAGCGCCTTGGAGCAGGCTGCGGTTCCGCTCAAGGCCGAGGGATGGAAGTGGGTGGAGACCTCCCTTGATACCTCAGCCCTGTATGGGGCCGGTTACGGGCGGATTTACCCGCAGACCCGCGACTTGACGGAGGACGCACGGGCCGAGCTTTCCGCACTCGGAGAAAGCTTCGATGAGGTGCAGGCACAGATTGAAGCCTACGCAGAAGGCGACGCCGCCATTGAGGCCGACGAGGCACGGCTGGCCGATATCGAGCAGCGCATCAGGGCCATTCAGAATGCCACCAAGGCTTATGAGCCGCAGGACATGGCGCTTGCCGGATGCGTGGTCTACGTGGACCAGTATGGCGTGATGCAGCTTGGCCGAGGCTATGTGAAGCCCGAGGACAAGGCGGCATTGGACCAGCTTCACCGTGGGGAGCCGGACGAAAGCGAAGACGCGGACCAAAACGATGAAGCCCCGTCAACGCCGGCACCGGAAGTGGGGTATTCTGCTGCGCTGGTGGAGGAACTGACCGCCATCCGGACCGCTGCCATGCGGGTGGAGCTTGCCAATCGCCCCGCAATTGCCCTTGCCGCATTGCTCTATCCGCTGGTGGGCCGCATTTTCCATACCGGCTACATGCACTTCGAAGCGGCGGTGGAGGTAAGCGGCCAGCGCCGAGAGCTTGCCCCTTCCATCAAGGAGTCAGAAGAAGCCCGCGCCCTTGGGGCATGGCTGGCGATAAAGGAGGCATGGGGCGATACCCTCCCCGGCCAACCTGCCGACCTTTGGACGTGGCTACTGGACCAGTCCACCGACAGGCTGCTGGAGCTTCTGGCCTTCGTGACCGCCGCCAACCTGAACGCGGTGAACGCCAAGCATGACCACAGCAAACAGCGTCTGGCGAATGCAGAGCAGATTGCCGAGGCGGTGGGTCTCGACATGCGCAATCACTGGACGACGGATGCAACGTTCCTCAGCCGCTTGAGCAAGGCGGGAATTGCGGAAGTGCTGGACGAGGCCGGATGCACCCCGCAACTTGTGCGGGCCGTTGAAAAGGCCCCGAAAGCCAAAGCGGTAGCCGAAGCCGAAAAGCACCTTGCAGGCAAGGGGTGGCTTCCGCCGATGCTGCGTGGACCGGACCGCACCGAATAAAAATTCCGTTATTTCGACAACGAAAGGCCCGGACGGCATGTCTGGGCTTTTTTGCTCCAGATCGACAATTCTGCCGCCAGTAAAAGTGTAGGATTAAATCGTGTCGCGTGCTATAAGGGTGAAGAAACGAAAGTGACGATTATGCGCACCACACAATCTCTTAGCATCACCCTCCCTATCGACATGGCCGAAATGGTCAAGGCGAAGGTGGCATCCGGCGAATACGCAACGGAAAGCGAAGTCATTCGTGACGGCCTTCGCACCCTCGCCGCGCGCGATGCCGCTGTCGAGCGCTGGTTAAATGACGACGTAACTAAGGCATACGACGCCTATAAAGCTGATCCGTCAAGCGCTTCGCCCTTGGACGATGTAATGAAGCGCCTGAATGCCAAAATGGCCAACGCCGAGAGCAAAAAATAGTGAAGCATTATATTGTTCGCCTTATGCCGGAAGCGGAAAGCGACCTACTGCGCATTTATGCCTTCATCAGTGAGAAATCCGCATCACGAGAGCTGGGGCGCCGCTATGTTGACCGCATTACGGGATTTCTTGCGTCCTTCGAAACATTCCCAGAACGTGGCACCGTTCGAAGCGATATTCGTGATGGGTTGCGGATTATTGGATTCGAAAATCGCGTCAGCGTTGCGTTCATAGTAGAAGACGACAATGTGGTTGTCCTTCGTATTGCCTACGGCGGCCAGCAAATTGAATTTGGAGAGCACTAGGCATCGCGGATGTATAATCATGAGAATGGAATGCGCTGAAAGCTTTTAAAGATGAGCGGTGATATGGCTTCAAGTTCACAGTATTGGCTTTGCGTAGCATCCAACGAAAACGGACAACTTATCCATGGGTGCCTCGTTTGCCACGCGGAGCCTTGGGCGATTTTACCGCCGGAACTTCATCATTCCGAGATAGAGGTAGGGGGCACGAAGCTTCATATCATCCAAGCTTTATTAGCTCGTGATACTGCTTCAGAAATCGCGCTGAAGCTTGAAACAAAGTTCTCTCTTGATCTTTCTGCATACAGTGGCCCTACCATCTCAATGACCGGCCAGCGACATAGAATGCTCGACGGATTTGGTAAGTCAGCTAGTCCGACAATCACATATACTGCTGGGGAGTTTCCCGATTTTCCGGACGCAACATGGCTTAACGCCATAGAAGCTCTGAAATCTTTTTTCGGGGAAGACTTCAGAAAGCACCCTGACCGCCTAGGCGCTTTTCTGGTTTTTGGGGACGTTCAGGCAACCGAAGTATTTGCATCAGTTGATTTCGAGGTTGAGCGAGATCAGGATGCGGACCTAACGGTTCATCCCAACCGCTTCACTCTCATACCTCGTGGCAACATCGACGGTGCGATAACCGTCCTTGTTGAGTTGTCGATCGATAGCGAACCTGCATACTCCGGATTATTGACACTCAGTGGCCATACCAGCCAAACCGTGGATGCTGTGCCCTTCGATGAATACCGTGTCAGCGTTTTCGACAAGACTGGCAGCCTTATCTTCAGAGAAGGCTATCCCCTAATGCTGAAGTTCGGTTTGAATCTTTCCGCCGTGGGACAGACTTATTCCATCAATGATAATCTAGCAGCCTCCGCAAAGGGTGTCGGAAAAAATTTACTGGCAAAGGCAAAGACAGTCACGCCGAGGTCAACCACGCGCTCATTTGTTGGCGTAAGTAGCGTTGCTTTTGACGTCCATTTGTCAAAAGCCAGAAGTCTTGTGCGTCGACTGGCGCCGGTCTCCACGGGGGATCGTTGGTTCCCGCGGGGGATCGCGAGCGAAATTGAGGTGATCCAACATTTGAACACGATGCTAGATGGAGGCCGGGTAAGCTCCGCTGTCATCGTTGATCCATTTTTTGGTGTCGATACGCTCCGGCGCGTCATCGCCCGCCTCGAAAGCCTTGACGTAAAGCTAACCGTTGTCATGAGTTTATCCGCGATCGATCCGGAAACAAACCAAGCAAAAGAAGGCCTCCTTGCGGACTTGCAAAAGATGCTCGAAGAGCTTCGCCATCATCCGACGCACAGCGCCATTACCGCATTGCGTGTGGTCAATCTGGCGGACGGGGGAAAGCAAGCCTTTCACGATCGATATCTTTTACTGTCGCCTCACGAGGGGGAACAGGAAGTGTACCTTCTGTCCAACAGCCTGAACCGCATGGCGGGCAATTGGCCGTTTTGCATATCGAAACTGGATCCTGCTGCAGCGCGTGATGCAGCACACTACATTGATGGACTTGTACAGGGTCGTGATATTTCAGGTTCGACCAAACCTGAAGTGACTTTCCAATGGCCACATCATGAGAACCGTTAAACCCACTCCGCTCCGTGTGGCCGGTGTCCTCGCCGCTTTAGCTTGGTTGACCGATGCCGACGATAAAACATGTGCTCGCAACATTCTCAAAACCGCGCGTCTCCAGGGGCTACTGCCGGTAACCCCTCACGACGAACTCTGGAAGTGCAATGGAGAATTGCTCGGTAGTCTAGTCAGCAAGCGAATCCACGCGCAACAGTGGCCGCCTCATGGGCGAATATTAATTGGAATTGGGGAACTAACGGCCAGATGCCATCTGTCTCGGGCGGAATTTGAACATGGTGTTGGCCGGATGTTATTCGGCCACTCGTTTTCGAAAACCGCGCGGCACAAGATAATAATTGAGGCGCTTGAAGTTGCTCAAAGCAGAATCGCCGGTGACAGCCACGACGATTCGCTCATTTATGAAACGCAATCCATTTCGGTTAGTGACTGGAACCACCTAAAGTACGCCTACGATTGGGCGCGCCACCCACCAAGGCCCATTGTCTTCGCTGGTTACGGATTGGGTTTTATCGCCCGACTGTTTCTGCGTTGCGCACCTGATCACTTGCAATGGCTCACAAAAGAATCTGCTGATCGTGGATTGCTCCTTCCCGTTGTCGCTGCTTTGGGCGAAGCTTGTATATGGGAAGAAGATATAGCCCTAAAAGCCTTGGACAGCAGGGTGCCATTTATCATCGGTCTCGGGCTGGGCAGGCTTCAAAATGCGCGTGACGATGGTGAAAGTTGGTCTGCATCGTCAGTAGACGCAATTCTCGTAGAACGCAGTGTCCCAGATGAAGGCAGAAGACAGGTCAGTGCATTGACGCTCAAAGAGTGCGTGCACGCTTGGTATCGCCAAAAAGATCGCGCTGCCGAAGCTCGGCGACGCCAGGAAATTCTCCGGCACGCGCCAGAACAGGCGATAGGCGGGGGGCGCTATGCAGCCGACGAGATAAGACGTTTGGAATCAGAGGTTCCGGCCTTTGAAACGCAGCTCGATGCCGTCGTCGCAAAGCTGGAAGATGCGTTGCGCACAGCGGCTAGGTTAGACGCTACACCGACAGAACACTGGAATCTATTTGACCCGTCGTTCGTCGACACACCGGAAATCCGGCATCGGTTCGCCATGGAGCATATCGAAGGTGAATCGAGACGCACCGCCCTCGAATTTTCTCTCGCAGTCTTCGATGAGATTCTAGGGACACGCCGACCCGAGAAAGCTCTTTTCGAGAACATCGACACAATTCGCGCAGGTAAGGACATTGCGTACTGGGCTGCATGTTCACAAGTGGAACTTTCTAAAATTAAAGGCAGTGAAATGGGACGCGATGCGGCAATCCGGATTGCTCGTCTGGAAAAAGCTGTTCGCATTTACACCCTTCAGCCCTTTGCCGCAGCAAGGTTCGGCCAGCGCTTTCAAGACGCCCTCACCCGCTGGTCGTTACTGCTTCAGTTCGCTTTTCAGGTGTCCACCAGTCCATCAGGTGCGCTTGGGGAACTGCGGGATCTTGCTTTATCATCTGCGCAATTGTTTCTGCCGGTCGCATCCCGCTCGATGTACGGCTCAGAGGATGCAGATGCCATAATCAATATGGTTGCAGATGCTATACTGACTTCTGAAGAGCGAGTTCGGTCACAATGGCTTCAAGATGAGCGTATGCCTGTCAAACTTACGGCGGCGCTCGCATGGTCATCGGCCGCGACCCTTCACGAAAAACCTGATTTCGCACGGTCTTTGCTGGAACGTGCTGCGCGGGGAACCACTCAGACAGTCAGAGAATGGAACGCCTCGGTCTTGATCAACCTCATGGATCGAGCTGCTGCCGCGATGTATCGCGAGAAACGCAGTGAGGTCGTTTCGATACTAGAGATACCCTACTCCCTCGCGATCTCATGTGCGAATACGCCTTTGGCAAGGAGCCTTGATCTTCAGACGTTACTGGCAGCGGTGAATGGAGATGGCATCGCCCAGAAAAAAGTGATTGATAATCCCGTTTGGAACCAAAGCCGGACGGCACATGCGTTTGCGACAGCTCCGAAGTAACCGCATCAGTTGCTACATCTGGAGATGTGACGCCGAACTGGTGTTGAAGACTCAAGGTGCCGTCTCGACTAAAAACCGCTAGATACCGCTGATCTGCACTATCTAGCGGCCATCACATCTCCGTGAACGACAGTCAAAAAACGCAACGCACCTAGCACCTTCACACGCACATTTTTACGCACACTCAAATTTTCAATCGAAATAACAAAATAAAACCATATACATACAGATAGACCACCCTGACTCTTAATCAGCGGGTCGTAGGTTCGAGCCCTACATCACCCACCAAATTCCTCCTGAAATGACAAGACGTTGCGATGCTAACTTAAAGCATCGCATAAACGCGCCGGGCTTTCGCCAAGGCCTCAGCTTTCGACAATGTTTCGATAGTGGTTGCGCATAGAGCCGCCCTCGTCACCTGCAACGCGCGGCTGCGCCAACGGTCGGGCTGGTGTCAAACGCGCCTATAATTCCGTTTCCGGCGCCTTGATATCTGCCCCGACAAAACGCGGCGCCAGCGGCCGCCCCGCGATACGGCTTCCAAATTGCTCGGTGAAAGGCACAGGTGCCGCCCGTTTGACCGCCTCGATGGCGGAATCGATGAAGGCCTTGCGCCTCGGGCTGTCTTCCTGTGGGCGCGCGGCGGTGACCACCACCTTGCCCCTTATCTGTCCGTCCTTGTGCAGAATGAACTGCAATGTCACGACCAGCCCCGCCGTGTCTTCGGGCGGCACCCAGCAGGCGTAGATCGCATCGAACATTTCATTGATATTGCCGGTCGGTGTCGGGTCGTTGCAGACCCGTGACTGGCCTGAGGCCTGCGTCGAAAAACCGGCGGACAACAGGACCAGCGCCACGAGGCCTGATAGCCTGAACGCGCTGGCGAATGGAAACCAATGCGGGATCAAATCAATACCCTCTACCGAAGCTCGATCTGCCTGCCTGGCCAGACCGACCGTCACCGTTTCTTGAAATCAATTTCGTCAATAAGAATTCAGCGGAGCATTGCGTAGTTTCCCCGCTCTTAGTTTTACGATCACAGCAAGCCCAAATATATCAATAAAAAACTAAAAACAAAACAATTTTAAGTTAAAACAAAATGAAACGTGAAATAAACCACTACAATTTACACCAAAATCATCAAGCAAATCCGAATTTAGAAACGTAAAATACAGAGATATACAAATAAACAATACCACAAACGCCGAGATATAAACTACCATTTACTCTCCACATGAAGTGAAGCGCCAGCCTGGACATATACATACCCGGCCCGCGCAATCACGACCCTTTCCGTAAGAGCACGGGGCTCAACTGCAGCAACCGGCTTTCCGTGTGGCCGCCGAAAAGATGATTATTGGCGTTGCGGCATCGCCCGTTTCCCCAAAGCTGTCTCAATCGTCCTTATGATCGGGACCATGAGATTGCTCATCAACATATTGCTTTTCATTCTCGGCGCGGTCGGGAGCGGGATATGTGCGTTTTTATTATCGGCAGCGCTTGCCGATTCCGGATTTCTCGGCTCCTGTTTTGAGGGAAACTGCGCCTATGCGGCGCTTTTCATGGTGCTGCCCGTCACATGGTTCGTGCTTTTTGCGCTTTATGTGATGGCGCTGCTGATCTGGCGGCGAAAGCCTTTCCGGAACGGAAGGCTCTGAAAACGGAGGTGGCGACGTCATCGCCGCCGCGCACGCGTTGACAGCGGTTAAGACTTGCCGCTAACGTCCGCCTGCTGGGGGATTCGCTGCCAGTGATATGCGGGCCTCATGAGCAACCCGATATCACCGGCCTCTGAATGTGCATGTTCCGATTTGCGTCTCGCGTATGTGGGCATGACGGAAAACAGGGAGACCAAAGGATGCGGGCCGCAATCAATTCCCCGTCGCTTTCGATCGACACCATGGACTACCAGGCCGAGTGCCAGTTCGCGCTGGAACCTTCCATTCACGGGCTGATCGAAAAAGCGGAACATGCCGGCTGGAACCGCCAGCAGGCCGCCCTCGCCATCGTCGCTCTCGCCAGCGAGCATCTCACCGATCTATTGTCCGCCGGCGGCGTTCCCGCGCCGGATCAACGCCCCCTCTCCTGATATCCTCCTTAAGCCGGGCGGATCAGCGCCCGCGTCATCGAAACATCATAGCTAAAATCAACACAACATGTCCGGAGTGTCCCTGTCGACACTGCCGGAACAGGTTTGTGCCGTGAAGGTCAACGTGTGGGCAAAGCCGATCCCGCACGGCACCCGACGCCGCCTGTCGCGCCCCGGTCCTTTCATCGCGCCGGGCACCCAATCGCCCGCCAGCAACCCTGCCATAGTGTTGACACAAGCCACCAATAATGAGAACATAAAGTGAACATTATGGAGGTCAGCGATGAACACAGCAGACGCAGCCATAGAAAATGCCCTTTCCGTTGTCGCCCGCTCCCGCGATATGCGCGAACGCGCGCTCGAGCGGCGGCGCGAGCTGCAACGGCGAACGGAAGTCATCATTACCCGGCCGCTTTACGTGCTCAAAAAGAACGAAGGGCCGAAACAGCTGTCGCTGAAACTCGACAGCTAATCGCCGATGCAAAGAGCCGGCAAGAGCGGCGCTGTGAAAGCGAAGGTTGCCCCGCCTTCCTCCTGAAAGCAAAATCCCGTGCGGATCACCTCACGCACGGGATTTTCAGAATGAAGAGGTTGTTGTTCCTGTTTATTGCATGCGTTGCATTGCGGCTTCTGGTTCACCGGTCGTCGCAACCGCTGCCGGAAGGCGGTCGGTCTTTTTCAGGATGACGACGGGCTTTTCCACCGGATCTGTCGGCGGAACGATGCTTGCGGTTTTGAATTCACGGTCTACGGCAGGAACGGAAGCGTTGATCTGTTGATGACCTGCGCATTCCGCAAGCGCTGCACTGGCGGAAAAACCAAAGACAGCGGCGATAATGAGAACTGATTTCATGTCATTCTCCCTTCGCTCTGGTGGCAATCTCCAGTCTAGGTGGAGACGGGCCGGATTGAAAATCACACTTTAGAGACATCTAAAGCTCATCATCATTTCGGCAGTCGTCGTCATCAATGTGCGGGGGCAGGCAACAGGCAAATGCCTTAGCCCTTATTTCTTCCGCACATCCAGCGGATTTCGGCAAAGCGGTCTGCGAAATATCATCGCCACATAACTTCCCTTAAGAGAAATGAGGCTTGGCGTGTAAGTCGTAACCTTCGCCGTGTTGGCGGCCTTTATCGTTCTCCCCTCAGAGGAATTCTGCTGCATGGCACGCCTCCTTCCATAAGCGATAACGAAAATGCGCCGGTCTTGTTCCGCATCGTCCTCTCTTTGCTCCGAGAGAGATCGAGGCGCTGCCGCGTATTTCTCTTCTCCCCGCCGGGGAGAAGGTGGCCCGAAGGGCCGGATGAGGGGGCTAGCGCAGAGATATGCGGAGAGCTTGCCCCCTCATCCCGCTGCCGCGGACTTCTCCCCGGCGGGGAGAAGAAACAAGCGGCGACCTTCCAGCCATATCCAAGGCCCCAAATGCACGCGCTTGAAAAATTCGCCCAAAACCTCTATATGACCCAGCGCGAGGACGACCTCGGCCATATCGGCGACAGCATGCGGGACGGCCCGGTCACATACCGGAGGATGAAATGCGTTCCCTGCAAGATCGTATTCGCCACGCCCTCAGTTTCGAAATCATCGGCCTTCTGCTCGTCATTCCCTTGGGCGCGCTGCTTTTTGGCATGCCTATGGAAGATATCGGCATTGTCGGCCTCGTCAGCGCCACGTTGGCGACGGTCTGGAACTATGTCTATAATCTCGGCTTCGACCACGCCATGCAGCGGCTGAAAGGCACGACGCTGAAGACGCCCGCCCTTCGGGTCGCCCATGCCGTGCTGTTCGAACTCGGTCTGCTGATCGTGCTGATGCCCTTCATCGCCTGGTATCTGAATATCAGCCTTGCCCACGCGCTGGTGATGGATATCTCGTTTGCGCTGTTTTACGTGGTCTATGCTTTTGTCTTCAACTGGAGCTACGACCGGATTTTCCCCCTGCCGGAATGGAAGTCGCAGCAGGACGCCGCCTGACCGGCACGGAAAGGAACAGCGCCTCAGCGCAGCGACGCCTTGAAGAAGCTGACCACCTCGGCGTTGAAGCTGCGGTGAAACCCCGCCCGGTCGAAACCCGCCGCATCGCTGCAAATCTGGGGCACGGCCTTTTCCATCTCTGCGGGGCAAGGGGCGATAAAGGAAAAGTGCCCCGCCCCTTTTACCATCCGATAGTCCGGTTTTACCGGCAGATCGTCGCGCAGCCTTGCAACATCCTGCGGCGCGACACCATCACCGCCGCGTTCCGAACTCCAGAGCTGGACGGGGATCGTGATATTCTTCAGGTCGCCCGCGCCTGGAAAGGCATTCAACGGGTCGGCGGCAACCACAGCCTTTATCCGCGCATCCTGACCGCCATGCTGCGGCAATGTCGTCTTCTGCCGCATCTGCGTGCAAATCGGCACCTGCGGGTCGGGACAGGGCAGCCCGGCATTGGCAAAATCAGGCGTGCCGCCGGCAAGCACCAGCGCGGTATAACCGCCGCGCGAAAATCCGAAGACGCCGATCCGCCCGGCATCGATGGAACCGGCTTCGCTAAAACCTTCAAGCAGATGATCGAGCAACCGGGCAATATCCGCCGGACGGCCCGTCAGCGCGGAAAGCTCGCCGGCCTTCTTCATTTCAAGCGCATTGTCTCCAGGGTGATTGATCGCCGCGACAATGAAGCCGGCATCCGCCAGCGCCACCGCCGTGTCCCGATGGCTGAAATAGGTGCCGCCAAAGCCATGAGAGATGACGACGAGCGGATATTTCCCCTCAGGAACAGGGCAATCGCGCACGGCGGGCAAAATAAAGGGACCGATCCTCACCTCTTCCGGCGCGGCCGCGCAGGGCGACCACACCGCAGCTTTCATGGCAGCCTTGCCATTCGCGGCTGGAATGTCGATCAGCCGGAGACCGGCCGCCATGGCGGCGCCCGTTCCAGACAGGGCGGAAAACATAAGGCAAAGCAGCAGCAGAAATCGCATCACCAACTCACGGATCGGGCTCACGGATCGGGACCATTATGCATAGGCCGATCGGTGACCGGCACTACGCGAACATAAAGCGGTTTCCTGTGACGGCAATAACGCCGAGCGCTTAAAGCGATTTCAGCGTCCAGGCCACGATGTCACGCGTGGCGGCGGCAAAGGCCTGATCCAGCGCCTTCACGAAATTGGCGTTGCCGGAACCGCTGACGCGGGCGCTGGCGCGGAACACTTCCTGCGCCTTCACCGTGCCGTTGCGGTCGTTCAGGAGCTTCACGGATATTTCGATATTGGCGATATTCTTCGCCGTATCGATTTCGAAGGCACGAATATCGGTCACGACCTGATAGTCGATTGCCAGCCCCTGCCCCGGCCGGCCGACGCCGCCAAGCTTGCCGGTATCCTCGAAGGCTTCAACGAGCTTGGATTGCACCATGCGCGGCAGGCGGTCGCTCCATTGCGAGTTGCCGAGATATTGCACCTCCGAGCCGGAAAGGCGCACCACGATGTTTTCGCTGTCGAGCGCCTTCAGGGCGGTCGGATCGGCGATCAGCAATTGCCGGCTTTTCAGTGAAGGTCCCTGCGCCACCGCCGCCGAAGAGACGGAGAGATCGAAAGTATCGTTCTTCGGCGCACCCGCGCAGCCCGCCATCAAGGCGGCAAACAGCGGAGCCAGAATGAGGGCGCGGCGCTGACGGCCGTTCATCAATCGTGTCATTGGCCCATACCCCTCTTAGCGCCTTGTTCTGCCATCATATTGTTTCACGGTTTCGCCGCCGAAAATCAACCGCTGCGGATCGCGGTCGATATTGGTGATGGCATTGTTGAGATTGTCGACCGTGACCCGCGTGCTGCCGATCAGTGCCTGGAAATCCTTCAGGCCCGAGCTGGAGAAACGGGTCAGGTTGTCGGCAATCGGCCCGATGCGGGCATTGAGATTGTCAGCCACCGCCTTAAACGAGGTGAGCGTCTCGCGCGCCTTGGCAAACAGCGAATTGGCGTCATCGGTGCCGAGCATGCCGTCCACCTTGGCGAGAATGCCGTCGACGCGGCTGGAAGCGAGGTTCAGCTTGCGGCCCATTTCGGTAAAGTCGGAAACCGCCTGGTCGATATCGGCACGGCGGGCCCCGACATCGTCGGCGATCCGTTTGAAATTCGCCACGGCATCGCGCGCATCGGCGGTCGCAGAGGAAACGTCGTCAACCACGGTGCCCACCTTGGCGGGATCGACGGAAGCGAGAAGCTCATCCGCACGCTTTACCACGGTCTGCACTTCCGTGCTCGCCGCCTCGAAATTGCGCGCCGTGCTCTGCACGGTTTCCATGATGCCCTGAATATCGCTGGAAGCGGAAGCGACATCCTTCGTCACCTTGTCGACATTCGACAGGATGGAATCGATCTTGCCGGCATCCACCGCTTTCACCAGATCCTCGATAGCCGTCAGCGTGCCATCGAGACGCACCGAGACCGACTGTACCGTGGTGGAAAGGGAGCTGAGGCTGGCGATGAAATTCTTGATGCCGTCGGAATTGGCCGCCAGCGCATCGGAGAATTTCTCGGCATTGCGCACCGTCTGCGTCAGCGGGCCACGCGCATCCTGCACGAAACCCTGCAATTCGCCGATGGCGCCATCGGCGCGTTTCAGGATTTTATCGGCGGTGGCAAGCAGGTTGGTGACGCTGGAAAGATCGGCCGTCAGTTCCGCCGGAACGCCGCTTTCAACGGCTTTCTGCAGAATGCGCTCGCCATCCTTGTTGCCGCCGGAAAGCTCGATATAGGCAGCGCCCGTCAGGCCCTGAATTTCAAGCACGGCGCGCGTGGATGGGAAAACCGGCGCATCGGCCTGCACCTCGGTAAAGGCGATGGAATAGGCCGGGTCGTCGCGGTCGATGGCAAGGCCGCGCACGGTGCCGACCGGAATACCGTTGAAGCGCACGGGAGAACCGACGGAAAGGCCGTTCGCGGAGCCGGGAATACGCACGACAAGCTGCGCCGTCGGGCCACCGCGGCCAAACTCGGCCATCCAGTAAACGAAGCCGAATGCGGCGGCGATCACGATCAGCGTGAAAATTCCGACTATGGTGTAGTTCGCCTTGGTTTCCATGCTTCTTGTTACTCCACCGGATTTTCGTGTCTGCCGTCCGGAAGAACGACAGAGCGCGCCCGTTTGCCGCGGAAATAGGATTGCACCCATGGGTCGTCGCAGGCGAACATGTCCTGCAATGTCCCTTCCACCAGCACTTTCTTCTGGCCCAGCACCGCAATGCGGTCGCAGACGGAGAAGAGGCTGTCGAGGTCGTGCGTCACCATATAGACGGTCAGGCCGAGCGAATCGCGCAAGCGCGCAATCAGCATATCAAATTCCGCCGCCCCGATGGGATCGAGGCCGGACGTCGGCTCATCGAGGAAGACGAGGTCGGGATCGAGCGACAGCGCCCGGGCAAGCGCCGCGCGCTTGATCATGCCGCCGGAAAGCTCGGAAGGATACTTGTCGCCCGCATCGGGCTTCAGCCCCACCATCTCGATCTTCAGATAAGCAAGCTCGTCCATCAGCTTCTTCGGCAGATCAAGATATTCGCGCATCGGCAGCTGGATGTTTTCCTTCACCGTCAGGCCGGAAAACAGCGCGCCCTGCTGGAACAGCACACCAAGCCGCTGGTCGAGCATCATGCGGTCGTCTTCGCTCGCCTTGTCGTAATCGGTGCCGAGAATGCGGATCGCGCCCGCCTGCCGCGGCAGGAGCCGCAAGATCGCGCGCATCAACACGGATTTGCCGGCACCGGAGGGGCCGATAAAGCCGAGGATTTCACCGCGATAGACATCGAGATCGAGATTTTCGAGCACGTTACGGCCGTTGAAACCGACGGTCACGCCCTCGACGGAAAGCACCACCTCGCGCCCGTCTTTCCCGGTTCTGGTCTCCTGCGGTTTCTGGTCCAGTTTCTCCAACGCGCCCTCCCTAAAAATCGATGGCTGCGTAGAAGATGGCGAAAAGACCATCCACCAGAATGACGACGAAGATCGACTTCACCACCGAGGAGGTGACGTGCTGGCCGAGCGATTCGGCCGAACCGCCCACCTTCATGCCTTCAACGGCCGCGACGATGCCGATGATGAGCGCCATGAACGGTGCCTTGATCATGCCCGCAGCAATGGTCGATTCTTCGACAGCGCCATGCAGGCGCGACAGGAACACCTCAAACGTGATGCCGGAATAAAGCAGCGCCACGATGGCCGCACCGAAAAGCGCTGCGAAATTGGCAAGAATGGTCAAAAGCGGCAGCGCGATGGTCAGCGCCACCAGCCGCGGAAACACCAGCACGCCCACGGGGTTGAGGCCGATCACCTTCAGCGCGTCAATTTCCTCGCGCATCTTCATCGAGCCGATTTCCGCCGTGATCGCACTGCCGGAACGGCCGGCGATCATGATCGCGGTCAGAAGCACACCGATTTCGCGCAATTGCAGAATACCGACCAGATCGACAACGAAGACTTCCGCACCGAAATATCTGAGCTGGAACGCGCCCTGCTGCGCGATGATCGCGCCGATCAGGAACGACATCAGCATGATGATCGGCACGGCGCGCACGCCCATATGGTCGATCTGGTTGACGATCGCCGCCGGCGAGACCCCGCGCCCGCGCCCAAGCTTCATCTGCGCGCCGCGCACGGCCGAGCCGAGAATATACATGCCCGCCAGGAAATCCGCGCCATTCTGGATGACGGCCTTGCCGATGGGCGCAAAAATACGCTCGACGAGCCCCACCTTCGCAGCGGCTTCGCCCTCCATCTCCACCTTTTCCGGCAGCTGGCCGATGACCTCTTCGATACGGTCATTGCCCGTCACGGTGACGGTCGCGCCATTTGCCTCGAGGTCCTTGCGCAGACGCTGGATAATCCATGCGCCTGTCGTATCGATGGCCTCGACGGAAGAAAGATCGATTTCCACCGGGCCGGCGGATTTGCTCTTTTCGATCTTTTCAAGATTGGGGAAAACACCGGCGAGATTGCTGTTGCGCCAGGAACCGCTCATGACAAAACGCAAGCCGCCGCCGGAGACGCTGTGGTCTTCGGTGATTGCGGCCGGGTTCGCCTGTTGCCGTGTGTCCTGTTCTTGCATAATGCTCCGAGCGAGTGCAGCCGTCACGAGATTCTTAAAGGTTTCATAACGTTTTGGCCTCCGGCAAGCCACAGTGACGGCCGACAATTCGTGATAAATTTGGCGTCATGTGTCTTTTGCCGCCCAATCGGAAGTGAAAAAACATGCCCCGTTACCTTCAAGCCACAACAGAACGTTTTCCCGTCGCCGGCAGCTTCACCATTTCACGCGGCACCCGCACGCATGCGGATGTCGTAACGTGCACCATCCGCGATGGTTCCTTCGCTGGCATTGGCGAATGTGTGCCCTATCCGCGTTATGGCGAAAGCATCGAAGGCGTCATCGCCGATATCGAGGCGATGGCGCAGCAGATCGCCGGCGGTGTGACACGGCAGGAACTGCAGCAGGCGATGCAACCCGGTGCCGCCCGCAATGCGGTCGATTGCGCGCTGTGGGACCTCGAAGCCAAGATCAGCGGCAAAACCGTTGCCGAGCGCGTCCTTGGACAGGCGGCAAAGCCGCTCGTCACCGCCTACACCATCTCGCTTGCCGACCCCGAGACCATGGCCGCGAAGACGGCGGAAAACGCAGGCCGCCCGCTGCTGAAGATCAAGACCGGCACGGCGGATGACGAAGCGCGTCTAAGAGCCGTGCGCGCCGCCGCACCCGAAGCGCGCATCATCATCGACGCCAATGAGGGCTGGAACGATTATAATATCGAATATTATCTGAGGCTTGCGGCAGAACTGAAGATATCCCTGATCGAGCAGCCGCTACCCGCCGGCAAGGATGACATCCTCGCCCGCATCGATCATCCGGTGCTGATCTGCGCCGATGAAAGCGTGCATTCCACGAAGGACCTCGCCACCCTGCGCGACCGTTACGATGCGATCAACATCAAGCTCGACAAGACCGGCGGCCTGACCGAAGCGCTCGTCATGAAGGCGGAGGCCGAAAGGCTCGGCTTCACCATCATGGTCGGCTGCATGCTCGGCACCTCGCTCGGCATGGCGCCGGCCGTGCTGGCAGCACAGGGCGCGGCCTTCGCCGATCTCGACGGGCCGCTGCTGCTGGCGCAGGATCGTGAGCCGGGACTGGATTATGAGGGTTCGCTGGTTTATCCGGCGCGGCCGGAACTGTGGGGATAAGCCACTAATATTGGAAGTAGTGAGTCAAGGTGAGCCGCAACGTCGCCCCTTGTTTCTTCTCCCCGCCGGGGAGAAGGTGGCCCGAAGGGTCGGATGAGGGGGAGGCTGTGCCGGATGTCGGAGAGCAAGCCCCCTCATCCCGCTGCCGCGACCTTCTCCCCGGCGGAGAGAAGACGAAAGACGCACCCGCTCGCCTTAAATGACGGAATGGCTCGTCTATGAGGAAGGCATGGTTATCCGGTCCCGCCGGAATTGCGGAAGTCTCGCCCAGGCACCGCACGCCAAGGCGGCATGTTCCGCGCGCCTTACCCAAAGAGGCACAGGGAAGATTGTAGAACCTCTCCTCCGTCACGCCGGGCTTGATCCGGCATCCAGCCACGGCGCGTCTGCGCGGTGAGAAGAGTCTTACGCGATTAAAGACTTAATCGCACTGGATCCCGGCTCAAGGCCGGGATGACGGTGTGCGGATATTGCCACTCATCGAATGCGGCATTCCATACGAGCCTATCGTCAGCGCCCAACCAAACGCCCCAACTCAGGCCGCGTGCTTCCCGATCAGCCCCGGAATATCCACCGGCTCCATCTCGTCCGATGCCTGTTCGGCGGTAACGTCGCTCGTCTGCATCCAGGTGATCAGCTCGAAGCTGCCATCGGCATTTTCGGCAATCGCCGTGCAGCTTTCCACCCAGTCGCCGGTGTTGATGTAGCGGATGCCGTCCATGTCTTCCATCACCGCATGGTGAATATGTCCACAGATGACGCCATCGACATTGTTGCGGCGCGCCTCTTCGGCCACCACGCGCTGGAATTCGCCGATGAAGTTGACCGCGTGCTTGACCTGCAGCTTGGCCCAGGCCGAAAACGACCAGTAAGGCAGGCCGATGCGGCGGCGCACGGCGGCGATGGCGATGTTGAGCGCAATCGCCGCGTCATAGGCCCAGTCGCCGAGATAGGCGAGCAGGCGGGCGTTGCGCACCACCACGTCGAACTCGTCGCCATGGATGATGAGGTACTTCTTGCCGTCGGCGGCCTCATGGATCATGCGCTCGGCCACTTCGATGCCGCCGAAATGCATGCCGGGAAATTCCCGCAGGAATTCGTCATGATTGCCAGGAATATAAACGATGCGCGTTCCCTTGCGGGCCTTGCGCAGAAGCTTCTGGACCACGTCGTTGCAACCCTGCGGCCAGTACCAGCTGCGGCGCAGACGCCAGCCGTCGACGATGTCGCCGACGAGAATGATCGTCTCGGCCTCGTGATATTTCAGGAAGTCGAGCAGATAGTCCGTCTTGGCCGCCTTGGAGCCGAGATGAACATCCGAAATGAAAAGCGTTCTGAACTGTCTGGTTTCGATTTGACCGGCCACGGATTTCATCCCCCTGTTCGGTTGCGTCCCTGCGGCTTTCTTACCTCTCAGAACCAGACTCGTGTTTCAGCAACATGACAGACGCCGGTTTTTATAGGGAATATGACGAAAGCCTTCACGAAAACGCGAATAAGCCATGGCCGCATTTGCATAAGGTGCGGTCAAATAACGGCTGTACCACGGGGAAGTTTGTTGTATTCAGGGGTCCGGAATTGAACCAGACATGACGGTGGAAAATGACCTCTCACGATAAGAACAACACGCCCGCCAACACGGCAAAGGCCGACATCGAGGAACAGGCGCTCTTTTTCCACCGCTATCCGCGCCCCGGCAAGCTGGAAATCCAGGCCACCAAGCCGCTCGGCAACCAGCGCGATCTGGCGCTGGCCTATTCGCCGGGTGTTGCCGCCCCCTGCCTCGCGATCCACGAAAATCCGGAAACGGCGGCGGAATATACCGCCCGCGCCAACCTCGTCGCCGTTATTTCCAACGGCACGGCGGTGCTCGGGCTTGGCAATATCGGCCCGCTCGCTTCCAAACCCGTGATGGAAGGCAAGGCCGTCCTCTTCAAGAAATTCGCCGGCATCGACGTTTTCGACATCGAAATCGATGCGCCCGGCATCAACGACATGGTCTCCACCATCGCAGCGCTGGAACCCACCTTCGGCGGCATCAACCTTGAGGACATCAAGGCGCCGGAATGTTTCGAGGTGGAACGCCAGCTGCGCGAAAAGATGAATATCCCGGTCTTCCACGATGACCAGCACGGCACCGCGATCATCGTCGCCGCCGCCGTCACCAACGCACTGGAACTGGCCGGCAAGTCGCTCTCGAGCGTCAAGATCGTCGCCTCGGGCGCAGGTGCGGCAGCCCTTGCCTGCCTCAACCTGCTCGTCGCCATGGGCGCGAAAAAAGAAAACATCTGGGTCCACGACATCGAAGGCCTCGTTTATGACGGCCGCAACACGCTGATGGACGAGTGGAAGGAAGTTTACGCCCAGAAGACCGACAAGCGCGTCCTGGCCGAAACCATCGACGGCGCGGATGTCTTCCTCGGCCTTTCCGCCGCCGGCGTGCTGAAGCCGGAACTGCTGGAGCGCATGGCGGAAAACCCGCTGATCCTGGCGCTTGCCAACCCCAATCCGGAAATCATGCCGGAGGCGGCGCGCGCTGCCCGTCCGGATGCGATGATCTGCACCGGCCGTTCGGATTTCCCGAACCAGGTCAACAACGTTCTCTGCTTCCCCTATATCTTCCGCGGCGCGCTGGATTGCGGCGCAACCACGATCAACGAGGAAATGAAGATGGCCGCCGTGCAGGCCATCGCCGAACTCGCGCGTGAGGAAGTCTCCGAAGTGGCCGCCAAGGCCTATAGCGGCGAAACGCCGGTCTTCGGCCCGAACTACCTCATCCCCTCGCCCTTCGATCCGCGCCTCATCCTGCGCATTGCGCCAGCCGTTGCCCGCGCTGCGGCCGCAAGCGGCGTCGCCGCCCGGCCGATCACCGATTTCGAAGCCTATCTCGACCAGCTGAACCGTTTCGTCTGGCGCTCCGGCTTCATCATGAAGCCGGTCTTCAATGCCGCGAAAGCCGCCGAAAAGAAGCGCATCATCTTTGCCGAAGGCGAAGACGAGCGCGTGCTGCGCGCCGCCCAGGTGCTTCTGGAAGAAGGCACCGGCATTCCGATCCTCATCGGCCGTCCGCAGATCATCGAAACGCGCCTGAAGCGCTTCGGCCTGCGCATCCGCCCGCATACGGATTTCGCCGTGGTCAACCCGGAAGACGATCCGCGCTACCGCGACTATGTCGATGACTATTTCGCCCTTGTCGGCCGCGTCGGCATCAACCCGGAAGCCGCGCGTACCATCGTGCGCACCAACACGACCGTCATCGGCGCGCTGTCGGTGAAGCGCGGCGAAGCGGATGCGCTGATCTGCGGTCTCGAAGGCCGTTATGACCGCCACCTGCGCGACGTCAACCAGATCATCGGCAAGCAGGAAGGCGTGCGGTCCTTCGCCGGCCTCAGCCTGCTCATCACCCAGCAGGGTGCGCTGTTCCTGACCGATACTTTCGTGAACTATGACCCGACCTCCGAGGAAGTGGCGGAAATGGCCATTCTCGCGGCCAAGGAAATCCGCCGCTTCGGCATCACGCCGAAGATCGCACTCGCCAGCCATTCCAATTTCGGTTCGCGCGATTCCGAAAGCGCCCGCAAGATGCGCCGCGCCCTGAAGATCGTGCAGGAAGCCGCACCGGAACTGGAAGTGGACGGCGAGATGCAGGGCGGCTCGGCCCTTTCGGAAGCGCTGCGCAAGCGCGCCATGCCGAACAGCGTGCTGACCGGCGAAGCGAACCTCCTGGTTTTCCCGAACCTCGATGCCGCCAACATCACGCTCGGCGTCACCCGCACGCTGACGGAAGGCCTGCATGTCGGCCCGATCCTGCTCGGCACAGCCCTGCCCGCCCATATCCTGTCGCCCAGCGTCACCTCGCGCGGCGTGGTCAACATGGCGGCGTTTGCCGTGGTGCAGGCCTCGCATCCTTCGGTGTGATAGAGGGCGCATTAACGCAATTTTGAACAGGCTGTTGCCGCCTTGCGGCAACAGCTTATGTTATCTTCCCGAAACACGGATGTCGTGAAGTATAACGCCCCTGCCACCGGCCGGGGACATCGAACGGATCGAACAATTGACCCGCCGCAGCCGCATCATCGGCCTCCTGCTTCCCCTTGTTTTCACCGCACCGGCCGCCGCTTTCGCGGATCAGGTCTGCGACAAGCTTTATGCGCAGTTGCGCGAACCGCCCCGCGTCATCGGCAATACGGCCGAGGTGCGGCGTTACGCCAATGCGCTCGCCCACCAGAATATCGTCATCCGCAAGATCAGGAACGACCTGCGCGGCTATGGCTGCTCGTCCGGCAGCGTCATCGTCTATGGCAATCCCAATGCCGGTATCTGCGCCGAAATCGGCGATGCGCTGGCCGAAGCGGAAAGCGAGCGCGACGCCATCATCCGTGACCGCGACGACGCCATGGCGGCCGCGCGTAGCGACGACGGCGACATCAGGCGTCAGCGCATTCTCGCCGCCCTCGATGCCAATGGCTGCAACACCCTGCCGCAGACGGAAACGCAATTGCCGCCGCCTCCGGATGTGACGCGTTATCCCGACGCCTTTCGGCAGAACGGCGACGAACCGGGACAGGCGGGGCTTTCGCCCTACCCCAACGCCGCCGCCGAGGGCGGGCTTCGGACGCTGTGCGTGCGCACCTGCGACGGCTCGTTTTTCCCCATCGCTTCCAATGCCTCACCGCTCGATTTCCGCGCCCAGGCGGAGCAGTGCGAGAAAATGTGCCCGGGGACCGAGACGGAGCTTTATTTCCACTCCATGACGGATCAGGAAACCGCCGACATGGTGTCTGCGGAAACAGGTAAGCCCTACAGGGATCTGCCAACCGCATTCGCTTACAGAAACGCCAGCACAAAAGCGCCGGGCTGCACCTGCAACATGGCCGCCTATCACAAGGAAATGCAAAAGCAGGAAGAGGCCGCCCGGCCGCAGCCCGAAAAACCCTATTCCGGCATCACCACCATTCCATCACCGCAAGGTGACAAGGCTGAGAAACCCGCTGAGCAGCAGCAGGCCGCCAAGCCGCCGGAACAGCCCGTTCCCGAACGCGACTATGACCCGAACGACAGCCGCGTCCGCGTCATCGGTCCGAAATTCCTGCCCGACCAGACGGGCCGGATCGACCTGAAGAACCCGGCATTGAAGGGCATTCAGCCGCAGCAATAATGACGGCGCCACCAGCCCTTGCATATTCCAATGCACCAAACGCGATGCGTCACTTCCGTACAGGCCGCGCCCATCCCCGTGACCTGCTTCGAGCCATCCGCAGCCATGGATAAACACATTCTTCACCTCATTTGCCGACAAATATTCATATAGAAGTTGCATACGTGAACGCGATTGACTTCGCTGTAAGAGTGCATATTATTAAAAAATCCACTTAAAGTGGATCAGCATCACATGCAAAATATATATACGCCGTGCGGCTTTAACCGCGCGCGCCTTTCATGCATCTCCAGACGACCATGTCGCCCATCTCGAACCCGAGTGGACGATCAGAGTTTCATTGACCTATGAAGCCCACAACCATCAGGAGTATAGCCATGACATCCATTCAGATCACCGCAACCGGCGTCAAATTGCTCGATCCTTTCGTCCCGGTCATCTCAACTTTGCCGACAGGCGAAGCGAAGGAATCCTATTCCATCTCGGTTTCCGGCATGGGACAGCTGACCGGCATTTCCTATACCGTGCCGGCGCATACCACGGGAAAAATCAAGGCCCAGCTGCAAATCTCGGCCCTTTCCAGCCAGGATGTGAAGGACCTCAACACGCTTGCGCTCGGAATGCTTGATGCTTCCTACCGCGAGGAGATCAACGAATACGAAAAGACCACGGCCAGCGCCAATCTTTCAGTCTGGACGTGGTTCTTCGGCGGCGGCGGCGCTTCCGCCTCTTATGAAAAGACCAAACAGGAAATGCGCTCCAAGGGCCTGACGGATCAGCAGATCACCATGCTGATGGACGCCTTCCTGGAGCGCGCAAAAAACATGTCGACGGTCGAGATCGAGTTCTATGTGAACAATCAGAGCAACGACTACGCCGTCTCCGGCGACGTCTATCTCTACACGGTTTCCGGCACCATCAGCACTGAAAAAGGCACCTCCCAATACCGCATGCTGGCCGATCAGGCGGCGGCTGGCGGTCCTCCGCCGGCCGGCGGCGGCGCTCCCTCCAGCGGCAAGATCATTCCGCTGAATTGAGGGCTCGCAGGCATGGGCGGCGCAGCCCTTCACCCCCCGGGGCGCGCCGCCCCTTTAGAGCATTTCCCGGAAAAGCGGAGCCCGGTTTTCCGTCCGGAAATGCGTGAAAACAAAGAGTTAGAGTGTTTTCGTGATTCGAAGAAAAGCGAAAAAACTCTAAAAAACCGGACATCCGTCCTTCACCCCCTTTTCCATGAGGCAAGCGAATGACTTTCGAGGAACTCACCGCGCTCAAGGAGCGGCATTACCATCAGCTGACAGGCATACCCGGCGTCACGGCGATCGGCGTCGGGTTGCTTGAGGACGCCGCCGGCGAACTGACACAGGAGCTTGGCCTGATCCTTTACCACCGCGCGCCGGACCCGTCGCTGAAGGCAGGTCTGATGACGACGCTCGGCGGCGCGCCGCTGCAGGTGCGGGAAGGCTCCTTCGACCGCCCGAGCGAGGCGGTGCGGGAACTGCCCGCGCCCGGGACGACATGGAAGGATCACCCCAGACGCCTCTCCGACAACCCGCGCGAAAAAGTCGTGGAACCGATGGTCGGCGGCATCAGCGGCAGCCCGGATTACTGGTCCTGGACGGATACCGTCGGCACCATCGGGCTGGTCGTGCGGGCCGCCAACGGAACGCCGATGATCATGAGCAATGCGCATGTCATCTGCCGGGACAATGCCCAGGTCGGCGATGACGTGTCGCAGCCGGCGCGCACCTGGTTCGGCGATCTTGCCGCCAATATCGTCGCGTTCCAGAAGGGCAACATCGTCTATCAGGGAACGACCTATGGCGTCGATGCGGCCGTCGCCAGCCCGGCAAATGGCCGGCTCGCCACCATCGGCGCAATCTACAACCTCCCCTCGCCGGTGGGGGCGGCCGTTGCGGCGCTCAACATGAATGTTACGAAATCGGGCGTGACGACCAATATCACCAATGGCGTCGTTTCCGGCTTTTACGACGTGCAGCAGCCGAATATGCGCAACCAGATCGGCATATCGCCGCGCCGCGCCGGCGAGGTCTTCAGCCAGCCGGGCGATAGCGGCAGCGCCGTCATCGACACTGCCGGCAATAATGTCGTCGGATTGTTCTGGGGCGCAAGCGGCGCGATCAGCCTCGCCAGCCCCATTCACCCCATCCTCAATCTTTTTAACTGCACCGTCGTTTGAAGAGACGATGGCAACCCTTCCCGGCCGGCCCACCCTTCCCGGTTTCGTCCGGGAGGGGTGGATTGCGCCCGGTCAACCGCCCCAGCGGTTACGAAACACCAGTTCCTCCAGCGGCACGCGCTGTCGCCAGCCCTTCACCGCCAGTTCCGGCTCGTTATAGAGCGCATCGACCCGGCCGAGGCAAAGCCAGGCGACGATTTCGATATGGTCGGGAATATCGAGAATGGCGCGAATGTCGCTATCGTGGAAAATGCTGACCCAGCCGACGCCGATGCCTTCGGCGCGCGCCGCGAGCCAGAGATTCTGGATGGCGCAGACGGTGGAATAGACATCCGTGCGCGGATTATGGGTGCGGCCCAGCACCACCTTGCCGCCGCGCGTCGGATCGCAGGTGACGCAGATGCTGAGCGGCGCCTTGCGGATGCCTTCGAGCTTGAGACTGCGATAAAGCGCCTGCTGCTCGCCCGTAAACATCGCCGCCGCCTCCTCATTGGCCCGGCTGAAGGCCACGAAGGCCGCCTGACGGACAGCGCCATCGGTGATGAGGGTAAAATTCCACGGCTGCATGAAACCGACCGAGGGCGCGGAATGGGCCGCCTTCAAAAGACGCTCCACCAGATCCTCCGGCAGCGGGTCCGGCAGAAACTGGTCGCGCACGTCGCGACGGGTCTCGATGGCGCGGTAAATCACCTCGCGTTCCTCACCGGAAAACGGGCGGGCGGGCGAGAGCGCATGATCGAACGAACTGGCGCCGGGCGGATTGCTCACGGACGGATCGGCTGGCATCGTTTATCCCCAACAATGCGAAGGCCGGGCGCAACTGCGCACCCCGCCTCGACAACAACCTGCCGCCGTCCGCGCGGTTCGGTCTATTTCGTCAGGCCGGTCTTCTGACTAGGCTTCATCCGCCCTTTTTGCCTTCCCGAATTGCTCCAGTGGCTTTTAAAAAAGAACGTCCGCCTCACAGCGCTGGGCACGTTCCGGTCTTTCACCGGATTCCCGATTCTCCCGCCGCATGGGCAGGCACCTGACAGGGAAGCTATCGGCAAAAAAGCTTGCGAATGCAAGCTTCTTTGCGGGCGATGCGACGATGTGACCATGGCACCCCTCACCTCCATCATTCCGGCCTTGAGCGGAATGACGGGCCCTCCTTTTACCGCATCACTCCACTGGGAAATACCTGACATAAGCGAACTCATCCCCGTCAGGCGACCAGTTGGGCGAATTCATCGTTCCCTGCCCGCCGAAAAGTTCGAACAGCGTCTCGGCATTGCCGCCATCCATATCCATCAGCCGCACCCGCACATCGAGATCGCGCGGATGGTCGAAAACGTCGCCGTCATAGGAAACGAACACCACCTTGTCTCCCTTCGGAGACGGGTGCGGAAACCAGTCCCCATAGGGGCTGTCGGTGATGCGCTCGACGGCGGAGCCATCCACCCGCACGCGCCAGATCTGCATTTGCCCGGTGCGGCTGGAATTGAAATAGATCCACGCACCGTCAGGCGAATAATCCGGCCCGTCATTGCGGCCTTCGCCATGCGTCAGCCGCGTCTCGACGCCGCTTGCTATATCCATCGAATAGATATCGAAGACCTGATCGCGAATGCCGCAATAGGCAAAGCCCCGCCCATCCGGCGACCAGCCATGCCAGTAAGAGGGAAGATTTTTCGTCATCAGCCGCGGCACGCCGCCCGCCGAGGCCATGAGATAAATGGCGCTCTTGCCGAATTCCACCTTGTCAGAAATGGCGTAAAGCGACCCATCCGGCGAAATGCCGTGATCGTTGTTGCAGAGCGTGGCAAAGCCGGTATCGACCGTTTCCGGCGCGATATCACCGGCAAGAGACAGGCGATAAAGCAGCCCTTCGCTGTTCAGCAGCAGGTATTTTCCATCCGGCGACCAGTTCGGCGCTTCGAATAGATCGGGCGTCTGCCACACCACTCGCATCTGCCGGGTGCGGATGTTGAAGATTTCGATGGAGCTGCGCATTCTGCCTCCCGGGCGTATCCGTGTCTCGTTCAAAGCGCCCGACAATGCAGACATTCCGTTTGCATCCGCCATCGCCTCGATTATGATCCTAGGGCGGCAGGCACCGTCCTGCAAATTCAAACCGGAAAAAACGCCAGCGCTCCG